>ULWW01016211.1_pt1 | contig 17989 bp, 24 predicted proteins | sample 1960741 | NCBI WGS metagenome assembly ULWW01 (sample SAMEA4835823, study PRJEB28245) | human gut metagenome | biome: gut microbiome; material: fecal sample | place: Denmark | collected 2008
GGTTACGGCATATTTTGGGCCTTGCTGGAAGTTTTAAGAGCACAGCCCGACTATACCTATCCTCTGGCGAATATTCCCTTAGCGGCCTATAAGTATCGCACAGACCCCGAAAAAATGCGCCGCGTTGTATTCGATTTTGGACTGTTTGTTATTATCGAGGATAAAATATTCTTTTCCAATGGATTGAAGCGCCGTATGCAACCAATGGATGAGGAACATAATATCGCCATAGAAAGCGGCAAAAGAGGTGCCGAGAAACGGTGGAGAAATAGGGCTGAAAATAGGGACCCTATTAGTCCCCCTAATAGGGACCCTTATAGCAATAAGAATAGAATAGATAAGAACAGAATAGAAGAGAATATAGATAAGAAACATACTAACGTATGCAAAGAAAGTGCGGACAAGCCGCACAAAGTCGCAAGCAAACGCACGGCGTTTGTTGCTCCCTCGCTCGAAGAGCTGCGTGTGTTTATTTCCGAACAAGGATTGAAGAACGTAAACCCCGAAGAGTTTATCGATCATTACACAGCTAACGGCTGGCGGGCAGGTAGAAATCCGATGAAAGATTGGAAAGCCACCGCGCGTAATTGGAATCGCCGCAGCCCTGAATTTAATACCCCAAAAATCCCGATGCAAAATGAAAGCAAGCAAAGATACAATGACCTGTAACTATCCGGCGGACGCCTTGAAGCAGTCAGAGGCGCCCGAACTCGAACGGGCCGTATTGGGTGCGCTGCTGCTTGAATCGCAATACATAGCCGACGTGCGGGGTATTCTCACCTCAACGGCATTTTGCAACGCTCAAAATGCAAAGATTTACGATGTTATTTGCGAACTCGATGATCGGGGATCAACTCCCGACCTTGTTACAGTTATGCAGGAAGCGAAAAAGGCTGGGATCCCCTTGTCGGAAGTCGCAGCCCTTACGCAGGACGTCGGATCGGGTGTCGAGGTACTGAATCACGCTCGGATATTGGCCGAGTTTGATATGCGGCGCCGGTTGTTCTTCTTTGGGGAGGAACTTAAAGCCAAAGCCCATACCGACCCTAATGCGCTGGAGTGGGCGATGTCTGGTATTGACCGGATCGCCGGCGATGTCGCCCGGATCGCTTCGGCCCGAAGTATCGGCGATGTAATGCGCGACACGTTGGCTGACCTCGAACGCCGCCAGCAGGCCCACCAGCGGGGCGAATGCGTGGGAATATCTACCGGCTTGCCCTGTATGGACCGTATTACGGGCGGTTGGCGGGGCGGTCAGCTGGTTATCCTTGCCGCACGTCCGGCAATGGGTAAAACGGCCGTTGCGCTTCATTTCGCACAAGCCGCAGCCGGGGCCGGTGTCCCGGTGTGCATCTTTTCGCTGGAGATGCCCGCGACGCAGCTCGGCGGTCGTATGCTGGTGGGGGCTTCGGGTGTGGATGCGCGGGCGTTCCGGTCGGGTGCGGTAAGTACCGAGGATTGGCAGCGCATAGAACCGGGTGCGGCCCGGTTGGGCGAGTTGCCCGTGACGATAATCGATACCCCCTCTATTTCGATGCCCGCTATCCGGGCGCAGTGTCGGGCGTTGCAACGGCAGGGACGGTGCGGGATGGTCGTTATCGACTATTTGCAGCTTACGGCCCCCAGCTCCGACAAACGCAACAACCGCGAGCGGGAGGTGGCCGAAATGAGCCGGGCGGCCAAAGTGCTGGCAAAGGAACTCGACGTGCCGGTCATTTTGTTGTCCCAGCTTTCCCGCAAAGTTGAGGAGCGGGCCGACAAGACGCCGATACTTGCCGATCTCCGGGAATCGGGAGCGATCGAACAGGATGCCGATATGGTGATTTTTATCGACCGCCCGGCCATACGTGAGGAGAAAATGATAGACACCACCAAATACGGGCTTATTTCGTCCGAGGGCGTGGGGGTATTCTATATCGCCAAGAACCGGGAGGGCGCGACCGGCCGAATCTATTTCCGCCACAACGAAAGCCTGACCCGGATAACGGACTACGATACGACACCCTCAACCCCGACCGACGGACAAAACGGCCCGTTCTGAAAATAGCCGATTTGACGGCTTTTTCTTGCCGGGTGGATCAGTTATACCAAAACGCAAAGAAAATCGAAAATTTCAAATACCCGATATGAAAAAACAGTTATTTTACCCGCCATTGCGGGACGAGTTTACGAAGTTCGGCGACAAGTTTGTAAAAATCGCCCACAACGAGGCAAACGGGATGTACTGTTACAAGCGCACCACCTCTGAAGGGCTTACCTATTACGAGGTGTTCAAGGCTCCCAAAGCCAAAGACCAGGACGGAAACAAATACGAACGCTATCCTAAATCTTCGGAGTTCGGTTTCGGCACGGCCCTTTGTATTCGGGGTGATGATAAGCGAACCGCAGATAAAATCGCCTTTTATATGGCTAACGGATTCGATGCGGGTAGATACCGAGATTGATCGAAAAACAACCCAAAAACAAGCAAAAAAAACTTTAGCGAAAACTTGATAATCTATAAATACTACAAAAATGGACACTATAAAAAAGAGCCGAGGCAAAAAGCCGACAATAGAGATTTTCCGCGAGGTATGCGAAGCAAAGGCTGGAATCGCAGGCGACATCGCCACTGCATTGGGTGTCCGGCGATCTACGCTGTACGGGTGGCTTAATAGCGATCCCGAATTTGCATCCGTGCTTGACGAAGCCAGAGAGAAACTTATCGATATGGCCGAAAACAGATTGCGGACGCTTATACAAGGCGTGCCGAAATTTGAAATCGATCATAACGGCGAAAAGCGGTTTGCCGGCTGGATCGAAAAGCCCTCCGAAACCGCGATTATCTTCACCCTCAAAACACGGGGCAAGAAACGGGGATATGTAGAGCGACAGGAAATAACAGGTGCGAACGGGGCCGATATTCTACCGCCACGTACCCTAACGCCGGAAGAAGCCAGGGAATACTATATGAAACTTGAAAACGAATATTAAACACTTAAAAACATGGAATCGATCAAAAAACAAGGATTAAAGGATTTAATATCCATACACGAACAGGTGTTGCCCACGCTATCGGCTGCGGTCGAACAACTCAGGAGCTCCGGATTGGAGATTGCCGACAATGTGATTAAAGACCTTGCCGATAATCAAAGTGCGGAAACCAAAAGTGCCGCCGACAGGCTCGCACGAGAGGATAGCAAAAAGATACGGATCCCGTATATGCGCGACAAAGCGATCAATGAAGCGTATGCGCATTTACAGGGGGTTATCGAAGATTCTGCAAAAGTCGTTCAGCGAGCGGTTAGATATGGAACTACTAATCCGCTTGAACTCGATGCGTTTGCAATCAATAAACACGGTGTGGTCCTATCGGATGCGTGGATCAAAGAAAAAGAGAATGAATACACTATCGCCGTAACAGAAAAACGCGGGCGGGCGATGGCTCTTTGTGAGGTCGTGAAACAGGCTATCGACAACCTCAACGCATTTGCGACCGACTGTAAATACATCCATACAGGAATCGGCGCAGAGGGCGGCGGGTATCGAAATTTGTTATATCTGACCGAGGACGGAAAGGTATCCGACGTCAATCTTGAGGCACTTGAATATATCGAATAATACGATTATGGAACACGTGGAAAAATACGATGCCGGCACTGACGAAGAAGCGCAACGTGCGGCAATGGAATGGGTGAAAAATTTGCCCGATTATGACGGATTGCCTCAACATAAAGCGATAACAGACAAGCCGAATTTATATCCTGAGCTCATGGACGACCAGTTACGAGAATGTGCGCTAAAATGGGCCGGAACACAACCCGATAAAACGGCAAAAAAAGGTTGAAAATAGCGGGGAAGCCTCCCGCAAGATACTCCCCCGATTCTTTGATTCTCGACAAGTCAAAGATACAAAAACGGGGGGATATGGACAAAGACAGGCCAAAACAAAAACGGAGAGGCGGCCGGCGTGATGATATTACAACCGAGGGCGTACAGACGTTCGATATGACAGCGGCGGAATTATGCGAACATCTCCGCCGAATGACGATGAAAAGTGCCGCATATTGCAAACGGTATGAGCGTCGTCGGTGGGGGTAGGGGTATGAATGAAAGGAGGCGGGAAACACCGCCTTTTTTCATGTCCCAATACAAGCACCATATCACCATAAAAAAGTTATTATATTTGAACTTTGTATGCAAATTAAATGTGCAATAGTAAATTATATTCGAAAAATATTTACATAATTAAATGTAATTCAAGTATTTATATTGCGTATATCGAATTGTATATTATTGCTTTCGAGTTGTTGTCGGGCAACTTTAGCTACTGTACCGCCCCGTTTGGCGACGTTGGCGTTGGCCTTGAAACCTATTGGATTTTCGTTTCGGGAAAGTTCGGTAGCAGAGGCCTCGGCCAATGAGTTCAACAGCAGTTCGACATTGGTCATATTATCCCGCAGGTTCTCCTTTTTCAACCCCTTGTAACGTTTGTAGGCTTTCGTGGTACGTCCGGCCCACTCCTTCGTGATAATGTCCGTAAGGGTGGCATATTGCGTTCCATCAACGCCCCCGCGTTTCCACTCGTCAGTGAGAAGTTTACGGACTTCGATACTTTTCAAGCGTTGGTTAATCCATGTATCCGAATATCCAAGGCGTTTATAATCGGCTACGGCCTGCTCAATAGATAACTCAGGGTCTTGCATTTGGTCGAGGCGGTCGCTTGCCACCTGCGCCATCCATTGCTTGAAAGGCTCGGCTTTCTGTGACGGAATCGACTGGATAATCCGCAGGACGGTTTTCACATCTCCGGCCAGCGTCTTGCGCATCACTCCCGTTTCTGACCTCATGGCTATCTGGGGACAATTTGTCCCCACGAACGAGGCGAGCGCTTCATCCCGCTTGCGCATCTTCTTGAAATAATCGGTCGGATTCACGGTGTCCGTCAGAGCGGAGATCACGTCGAGAACGGAAAAATACCACGTCTCCGTCCGCTCGTCCCAAACGGTGCGCACCTTGCGGTCCTCGAACAACTGTATGGCCTGCTTTTGTGTCATAGGAATGTAGTTTTATTTATTCCTTTTCTTTTACCTCCAGCACCGTCCCGCACTTCGGGCAGGTGATTGTGTTCGTCGGGTACGTTGCTACTCTTCCGCCTTTTGCTCCGCTTGTTGGAATCCAATTTTGCGGGCGGGATTGCGTGCCTGCGGTATCTTGACCGACAACGCCGCAATAGCGTTGTAGATATTATCAAGCTCCTTGCGCATATCTTCCGACAGATCGCTGACCGCCTCGGCATTGTCGGCGTCCACCCGCTCCAGTAACGCCAGTTTCGCCCGAATTTCGGCCAACTCGGCCGTTACTGTCGTCGTGGTCGTGATGTAGTTCCGCATCGCTACGAAAGCACGCATAATAGCGATACTTACTTGTATGGCAACGGAGCTTTTCAAAACAGCCGATAACATAGAAACGCCTTGCTCGGTAAACGCATAGGGGTTGCGGCGTAAACCCATCGTGATGGAATTGGTTATCACAATTTGTGATTTCCAATTTTCAGTTTCGGCATCTGTCAGTTGAAACATGAAATCGGGCGGAAAGCGTTCGATATTACGCTTTACCGCTTGATTGAGAGCGCTTGTTGTTACTTGGTACAATTCCGCCAAATCACGGTCCAGCATCACCCGCTGGCCCCGTATTTCGTAAATCTTGCTTTGGATAGGTTGTAGTTCCATGGGTAGGTATCGTTGAGGTTATTCTGCCTTGATGGTTATCGACTTCCCGCAATGCGGGCACGTGATTGCTCCCTCTTTCGAAGCGGCGAAAAGTTCCGGCACTTCAACACCCAAAATATCGGCTATTTCTTGCAATCGTTTTAACGGCGGATTTCCGTTGTCACCAATTGCAATACTTAACCCCGTTTCAGTCATTCCGAGACGCGCCGCCAACTCTTTTGCGGTCATTCCTCGTTCCTTCAATAATTCTTTAACTCTCATTTTGACGTATTATTTGCCACAAATATATTGATATTCATATAAACAGCAAAAAATTTTAGTGTCAATTAAATTTTTATCTCAAAATATTTGCATTATATCAAAATATCATTTATATTTGCACCAGAAAATCAAAACAACAATTAAACAATACGGCCATGAAACTCTTAACTAAAGCAATTGAGAAGCAGTTGGCAAAGTACCCCATTTATTCACAAGATGGCAAAGGCGGCAAGGCACAGGTCATCTGCAAGTTCTTCAACCCCTGCGGCAGTCAGACGTGGTACATTCTCGAAGGCGAGAAGCAAGACGACGACTACATTCTCTTCGCATTGTTAGACAATATGGGCGAGCGAGAATATGGTTATGTGTCACTGAATGAACTTCAACGCGTTAGAACTCGCCCCTTTGGTCTTGGCATCGAAAGAGATATGTATTTCACACCTTGCAAAGTCAGCGAAATCAACTAATTGATTTATTGAATAAACGTCTAAAACAATAGAACTATGAACGCATTTGCATTTAAAGTGATCGACGCAATCAATCGTGATGGTATGGACAATGGCAGCTGGGGTCTTGTCAAAGACGTAGATAATACTGTCGCCTATTTCGGCACCAGAGAAGAAATCGAACTGAAAGGCCAGTGGGCGTACATCTATGCAGAGAAAGACGATACACTGTCTTTGCAACTCGAAAAAATCGAACCTACGAGAGTTCTGCACGTTGAAGATTGTGAACTGCTGCTCTACTACCTCGACGAATAAAGCCGTTCGGGCGGCTATAAACAGACCTCAGGCCCGAAGCGTGGCGGCACCTGCCGCCGGTGGTAAAAATGAAAGATATGAAAGACATAAAAATTGGCGACCCGGTGAGATTCGGACGCAATACTGGTGAATATCGAGGACAGTTCGATAAACTGAATATCGCAATGGTACTCGTTGGCAATAGGCTGTATTATGTTACATTTGAAAAAATTGAAAAGCTATGAAGACAAGAAAATCCTTCAAGGTGAACAGAGAGGCTGCGATCAAAATCGCAATGAACACAAACGGCATATCACGAGAGATCGCCGAGAAATACACAGACAGCGAGTTGAAAGAGTGCTTGCGACTACTCAAACTAAAAACCAACTTTTAACCTATATAACAATGAAACGAACCGACCTTTCCATCATCATGCGCACGGCGTGGCAGATGTGCCGCGCGACGGGTGTAACCTTTGCTGAGTGTCTGCATAAGGCATGGCAGGTGTTCAAATTGAAGATAAAGATGCGCGCGGGCATCGTGCAGTTCTTCTACCTCAAATCGAGTACGGGTGAATTGCGACAGGCATTCGGTACGCTTAAGGACGACTTATGCCCCGAAACAAAAGGTGACGACCGTAAGCCTAACAAACACCTCGTAACCTATTACGATACGGTTGCCGAGGGCTGGCGGTCATTCAGAATGTTCAACTTTGTAAAAGTTATATAATATATGAAACCAACGATGTACGTAGAAAAACGCAGCGATTTGACATTACTCAAAAAGGCATTCGAATTGACGGACGCGACATGTCACCGCACGCGGCTGAAGTGTGGGTGTAAAGCCTACAAAGGTGCAGACAACAATCGCGACAGCCTATTGATCGTCAAATATGACGCAGTAGTGCTTGAGATTATCCGCTGCAAAGGGTGTGTGAAGAAAAGACCTTAAAAATTGCAGCTCTCAATAAAAAATCGTATTTTTAATAAATAATTCAATAGTAAGATTTGCATAATGTGCCGAACGTGTCCACTTTTGCATCGAACAGATATATGCGGGGTAGTGCAGAGGTTACCACGGCGGGTTAGTGTCCCGCAGGCGCAAGTTCGATTCTTGCCCCCGCTACTAATGAAATTTACGGCTATGAAAATTTTAACGCTTATCATCAAACAAAAATGGTTCGACGCCATTTTGTCGGGTGAAAAAACGGTCGAGACCCGCGAAGTACGCCCGACCAACACGAAATACATTTCATACCGAGACAACAACACAGGCAAAGTCTACAAGAAAGACAGTGACGTGCCCGAATCGGCGTGGGACAGCGAGAAGGGCGTTGATACGGTTATCAACCACTACGATGCCATACAGTTCTGGGTAGGTTACGAAAAGAATCGCCCCGGCGCGCTGGTCGAAGTCAAAGGCGTCGAGCTGGTAGATGTTTGCGACGAAGAGACGAAAGAGCCGATTGTGTACGAGCACAACGGTAACGAATATACCATGACCGAGATCGACTACCACCTCGGCAAGGTAATCGAGAAAATGAATTGTTAAACCCTTAGAATCATTGCCGCACTCGAAGACGAAGACAAAAAACAGCAACTCAGCTTGACGCGCAATACAGCCGTATAACGAGTGAATTGCGACGCCGCACGCCTAATCCTGCTGTAGGATTAAGTAGCCTCGCAAATATGGGTGGCCGAAATGGTGTTATTGCGAATAGGTATGCAAGGGCGACCAGTGCATATACAAGAGCTAGGCAATCTGCCGCCCGAGGCCTTTCCGTAGGTTAAATCATATTGTCAAACTTCTAAAATTCAAGCTGCACTCGAAATTCAGTAAGAAATCGAATCAATCGGACGACCAGCGTTAGCCGTGTCCGTTATCGTACAGTAGGCGGTCGTGCGACGAATCGTGCCGGTCGTGCACGCGACATTCGCGCCGCCTTTGGCATGGCAACAGGTTAATCATGACCCCGATAGACCATGCAAACGAAGTGATTGCCTCTGTCCGTCAAAAAACGGATAGAGCAATCCTTTTTTATTCTTGCGGCAAAGACAGCGAGGTATTGCTCGACCTGATGGCGCCGCACTTCAAAGAGATCGTCTGTGTATTCATGTATTTCGTCAAGGGTCTTGACCACATCGACAACTATTTGCGGGCAGTCAAAGTTCGCTACTCAAATGTACGCATCATGCAGGTGCCACACTGGACGCTGACGCGCGTTCTGCGCTGCGGGCTATATTGCATCCCGAATCCGAATGTCAAAATCATGTCGTTGAAAGATATTGATGAATCCGTTCGGATGAAAACAGGTATTTCGTATTCTTTTTATGGCATGAAGCAATCGGACGGCATGAATCGTTGCCTTATGTTGCGTGGATACGAGAACGAAGCCATAAGTAACACGGGCAAAGTCTACCCTCTATCCAAATGGAAAAAGTCGGATGTGATGGCCTATATCAAGGCCAAGAAACTGCCCGAGCCTATATCCTACAACAAGAACAAATCGCAAGGTCTGACGTTTTTGCCGGAGGTATTCGATTACCTGCGCCAACACTATCCGCAAGACCTCGAAAAGATTTATAAGGTATTTCCTCTGTCACACAATATCTTACTTCGTTATGACGCAGAAAATAAATGACATGACCATCTACTTGGGCGATTGCCTTGATATAATGCCTACACTGCCAGATAAGAGCGTAGATGCTGTTATAGCGGATTTACCCTATGGAACTACAGCATGCAAATGGGACGTGGTAATTCCATTTGAATCGCTATGGAATGAGTTAAAACGGGTTTGCAGCGGAGCAATTGTGTTATTTGCTACCGAGCCCTTCACCTCCGCACTTATAGCGAGTAATTACGCTGCTTTTAAAGAAAAGCTGACTTGGGTAAAGCACAAACCCTCCAATATTGGCAACGCAAGGATACGCCACTTGAAATATAGCGAAGATATTGTGGTATTCAGCTATGGCAAATATACATTCAATCCTCAATACACCGCTCGGAGTTCTGACAGAGTGAGACAAGCGCAAAAAGGCAACAGCAAGCAATGGCGAACAAATAAGAAGCCAACACAAGATGTATCGTTTGCCACTGCATATGCACCGAGGGATTGGCATACGTTTGATGCAGACCGCAAACTTCAAGGCAATGTGCTGAATTTCCCTGCCGTTGTTTCAAACTCAAAAGAAAAAGTCAACCATCCCACACAAAAGCCCGTCGCCTTGCTCGAATACCTTATTCGTGCCTATTCCAAAGAGGGGGACACGATACTTGACTGTACTATGGGTAGCGGTTCCACTATGATTGCTTGTATAAACACAAAGCGTAAAGGCTTGGGTATAGAACTGATGAACGAATACTACAACTTGGCAGTTGAGCGCGTGAGAAGTGCCGCTATGCAACCGAGATTATTATGACGCAGAAAAAGCAGCAGCCCAAATACCGGCAGAGTGAGACGGTCGTAATCAAGCGGTCGCAAATCAACTTCGCTCCATACAATCCCCGCAAGGAAGACCCCGAAGTCATCAAAAAGCTCAAAAGGAACTTCAAGACTGTCGGCTATTTGGGCGGCATCGTGTGGAATAAATGTTCCTCATACCTTGTATCGGGGCACAAGCGAGTACAGACGCTCGACATTATCAACGGGTACGACGGTACATCGGAAACGGATTATGAAATCAAGGTCGAAGCCGTGGAACTGGACGACAAGACCGAGCGCGAACAGAATATCTTCATGAACTCCCCTTCCGCAATGGGCGAGTTCGACATGGAGAAGATGAAGGTGCTCGTGCCGGAAATCGACTATCAGGCCGCTGGCCTTTCCGAGGCGGATATAAACATATACGGCATATCCGTCATGCAGGACGAGGTGAATGCAGGGCTGGCCGATACGCTGGATGATTTCAAGGAGATACAGCGGCCGTTCGAGGAACGCAAGGCTGCGGTCAAGGAGATGAAAGAACAAATCCGACAACAGGCAGAGCAGAAAGCCGAAGACATTGAGTCGTATGTGATGCTCAATTTCAAATCCTATCGGGCGAAATCGTCGTTTATGCTTCGATTCGGGTTTGGGCCGGATGACAAGATTATCCCTGGCGAAATGTTCGCCGATATGGTTGAACGGGTGGAATAACCTCACAAACCTTACACTATAAAAAATGGGTGCTCCGAGTAAAAAGCCTAATATTGCGACATTCCGCAAGATTGCAAATTCTTGCGGCGGCATTTTATCCGATATTGCCGCCCACATCGGAGTGGATAGAGTTACTGTCTATGCTTGGTGCAATGATGATCCCGAGTTCAAGCAGGCCCTCGAAGATTCCCGCGAACGTTTCCTCGATCTTGCCGAAAGCAACCTCCGCAAACTGGTTGCCGGCGTTCCAGCCATCGAAAAGGACGAGAACGGCGAAAAGAGATTTGCCGGTTGGATCGAACGTCCCTCCGAAACAGCGATCATTTTCACCCTCAAAACCCGTGGTAAGAAACGGGGGTATGTAGAGCGGTCGGAGATTACAGGCCCCGATGGTGCCGAACTTATTCCGCCTCGCACCCTTTCTCCCGAAGAGGCGAAGCAATATGGGTTGAAACTTAACGAAGAATATTAGTACACTCCCCCGATTCGCGACATAGACATAGAGCGCACCTTCTGCCTTTCCGGAACGCTGAACTTCACCCGCTATATGTTCAAGCATAAGACGGGGATGCGTTTTATTGTCGGCGATCACCATCGCCAAATATGCGAGGCTCTCGATAAAGTAGTACGGGGAGAGATAAAGCGACTTATCATCAATATCGCCCCGCGATACGGGAAGACAGAACTTGTGTCGAAAAACTTCATCGCCTACGGGCTGGCACTCAATCCGCGAAGTAAATTTATCCACTTGTCATATTCCGATGATCTTGTGCTTGATAATTCGAAAGAGATCAATGAAACAGTACAATCGGACTATTATCAACGGCTGTTTCCCGAGGTCAATGTGGAATCGAAGAATGCAAAAAAATGGTACACATCCGCCGGCGGCGGGCTGTATGCAGTAAGTGCCGCCGGACAGGTGACCGGTTTCGGCGCAGGTCAAGTGGATGATACCGACAGGGAGCGACGCGAAATAGGTAATTTCATTCCTGCATGGGAAAGCGATTTTGCGGGGGCAATCGTCATTGACGACCCTATTAAGCCAGAGGATGCACTGTCCGAAACGGTCCGTGAGCGGGTAAACAACCGTTTCGAATCGACAATCCGCAACCGCGTGAACTCCCGAAACACACCGATCATAATCATCATGCAGAGACTGCACGAACACGATCTGTGCGGGTATCTGCAAGAAATTGAGCCGGAAGAATGGACGGTACTCTCGATGCCCTGTATCTGGCATGACGAAAACGGCCGTGAACAGCCGTTATGGGATTTCAAACATACGCTGGAGGAGTTGCGAAAAATCGAGAGATCGAACTCATTTGTCTTTGAAACGCAATATATGCAGAACCCGAAGCCGCTGGAAGGTTTGATGTATGGAGAGTTTAAGACATACGACATAATTCCATATGCAGCATCTATGAAGCGAAAGAACTACACGGATACCGCTGATACCGGCAGTGACTATCTGTGTTCTATTTGCTATACGGAAACTCCCATCGGCAATTTCGTGACGGACATTTTATATACACAGAAACCGATGGAATATACCGAGCCGGCAACAGCCGAGATGCTGTCCCGAAACAAGACGGAGATCTGCTACGTCGAGAGCAACAATGGCGGCAGGTCTTTCGGGCGCAATGTTGAGGCGCAGTGCCGAATAATCGGTAACAACTTTACATCGTTCAACCCATTTACGCAGACCGCCAACAAAAGGGTGCGTATTTTCACGCGATCGAATGAAGTGCAAAACCTTATTTATTTTCCGACCGGATGGGAGCACAAATGGCCGGAGTTCGCCTCGCATGTCAAATCATACCGTAAGCAGCAGGAGTTCAACAGCCATGACGACGCCGAAGATGCCCTGACCGGAGTAATCGAAAAGCGGGGGTATTTCAACAATGAAGAAGATTTAGACAAAGAGGATTTAGGAATTTGGTAAAAAGTACGGATATGGGATTTATAGACAACCTACTCAATGCGATACGCAATAAATATCTGAATGCAACCGGTGCAGAACGTGATCTGCTTACGCTTATCAAGGACAAAGACATTACACAGGCTCAAACACTTATGCAGAATCGCGATACGGAGGTTTTGCAGGCGATTCAGGAATATAACCCCGAACTCCACCGTATTATGCGAAAGGCCGATAAGATGCGGAAAGGCCAGGAGCCTTATCGTACCGAGAAGTTGCCTCGTGCACGACAGAAGTACATCAATGAGGTGGAACTATTCTTTCTGCTCGGGAATCCGATACGATGGAAGAAGGTGAACAACGAAGGTTCGGACGAGGCTTTCGAAGCATATAATCAATTTTTGCAAGATACACGATTCAACGTTTCCATGCGTAAAGCAAAACGCATTGCGGGAGCAGAAACTGAATGTGCCAAGCTCTACCACATCTATCGGGACGAGAATTTCCAACCGCAGGTAAAAGTTGTGGTAATTTGCAAGTCGAAAGGATACACCCTACGTCCATTATTCGACCTATACGAGAACCTCATTGCATTCGGGTATGGGTACTACCTTAAAGAGGGGACATCAACTATCGAGCATTTCGATATTCAAACACCTGATACGATCTACCGATGCAAACGAGGATCTCTTAATTGGGAGGTTATTGCAACTCCCAATCCAACCGGAAAAATCAATGTTATCTACTACCGACAGGATAAAGCGTGGGGAGGCCTCAACCCCCGCATAGACCGCGAGGAGGATATAGACAGCAAAATATCCGACACAAATAACTATTTCGCAGACCCTATCGCCGCAGCAACGGGCGATGTCGTAGATTTTTTGAAAGGTCGAGCCGACAAGCCCGGGAAAATGATTCGGATGACCGGAGCGGATTCAAAATTCGAGTACATCAATCCACCGACCTCTTCCGAGACGCAGCAACAGGAAAAGGAAGACCTCGCGCAGTCCATCTTGTTCGACACTTTCACGCCCGAGTTTACACCCGAGAAAATGGCTGGGCTGGGAACTTTGTCGGGCGAAGCGATCAAACGCGCGATGGTACTGGGATATATCAAGCGCGAAAATAATAAAGAGATATACGACATAGCCGTAGATAGGGAGAAAAATCTTATTCTCGCTATTATGATGAATGTAACCCATATTCATTTGCGTCCTGATTTGGCTGCGCTCAAAATAGAACACGAATTTGCCGAACCGTTCAATGAAGATGTCACCGCACGTTGGGCGGCTATAGGCCGTGCTGTGCAGGATGGCGTTATGTCGCTGGGAAAGGGCGTTGAACTAATGGGAACGGCCGATGATGTTACCGCTGAAATCGAGCGAATAAAGCAAGCGAAGGCAGAGGCATCTATGAACAATATTATAGAGCCAACATTCTAATTCGAAACGATGCCCGGATTGAATTTGAAAGCCGCCCAATGGGAGCAACAGCATAAAACGCATGTCGAAGAATATCTACGACAGATAGAGGCTTTGTATGATGTGGCCTCGGATGAATTGATTCGACTGGGAATGGGATATAAATATCAACCCAATACGGGGCGATTGTTCGCCTTCTCATCAAACAAAAGCCGTAGTAAACAAGCCGATGCCTCGTTATCTTCATTCCGAAATAAGTTGTCCACTATAATTACAGCGGGGATCACTTCGGAATGGTTTTTTGCCAACGACAAGAACGATTCATGGGTAAAACAACTATTCGACAATCCGAAAAAAGGATGGATGCTTCACAATCTCGGTGCACTTGAGGCATTTCAACGTAGAACAACTTACGGGCATAATTTATCCGAAAGAGTTTGGAGTATCGCCAAGCAGTTCGAACGGCACATAGAATTATCCTTATCTATAGGTATCAGCGAAGGCCGAAGCGCTGCCGATATAAGCCGTGATGTACGCGTCTATCTGAATGAGCCGGACAAACTATTTCGACGTGTCCGAAATGCGTTCGGCAATCTTACCCTGTCGAAAGTGGCGCAGGCTTATCACCCTGGGCAAGGCGTTTACCGGTCATCTTATCAGAATGCTATGCGTATGGCTCGCACCGAAATAAACAGCGCTTATCGTGAAGCCGACAGTATCCGCTGGCAACAACTTGATTTTATTGTCGGATATGAGGTAAAAACATCAAAATCGCACGTACAGTGGCTGGCAAAGTTCTGGTATCCGCGCTTCAAAAAAGGGCGTGCGCCGCTGGAAATATGTGACGCAATGGAGGGAAAATATCCGAAATCTTTCAAATTCATCGGGTGGCACCCGAACTGCAAGTGCTATGCAGTGCCAATTATAGCCAACGAGGGCACGGATAGGGATTTTTGGGAGGAACCGCTGAATGAGGTCAAGGATGTGCCCGACAACTTCAAACGATGGGTCGAGGACAACACCGAAAGAATCGAAAAGGCGAAGAATTTGCCGTATTTCATAGGGGAAAACAAAAAACACTTCAATGATTCGCTGTTCATCAATCGCGATGCCGTATAACTCTTGGCAAAAGCGCAGTACGTAGGGAATAAGTTGCAAGGTGTTGCATAAGGAGTTGAGGCAAAGTATGAGGCATCGTGCACGCCTATAAACTACAAAAGCAAGAATAGCATCGTTCGCAAGGTGAAACAGGAAAGGCAAAATCTATTAACACCAGGTTTCATCGTCCATTTGGCGGACATTCTCTCCGTCACTGTAAGCACTGTTCCAAAATGAAACACCCTTTGTCCGGCGAAATAGTGCGTCGGTTAGGCGTGAGGTTGTTGCTATTCACCACATCCAAGAGGAGAAATGCAGTAAAAACGGAATGACCGACGGAAATAAGATGTGCCCCGCCGATCATTCCAACTAAAATAACACGATATGACAAAGGTACTGCACTGCGGCGCATTATGCAAATAATCGTATTAAAAATTCGTCAGTAATGCAGCATTTTTCTCTCGTTCCTCTCGCTCGAAGCTGGCAAGGTAGTTTTCCGTCGTCTTCAGATCTTGGTGGCCGAGGCTTTCCGATATGTAGGCGATATTCGCCCCGGCACGCTTCAACACCGTAGCGAACGAATGACGCGCCGTATAGGTCGATATGTTCCCAATTTCGAGCTGCTCCCCGATCATCCGCATCCGTTTATTGATTAACCCGGTAGCGGCTATTGTTTTAGCGTGGCTCTGCACCGCATCCTCCGACCCGTCGAGAATTGGGAAAATAAAGTTATTCGGTGCTGGAGTATTACCCCAGCGGTCGATAATAGCTTGCATCTGGGGAACTACCGCGACCCGGATTTCCTTACGGGTCTTAGTCGTGCGCTCGGTCTTTTGACGCACGAAACAGATTTCACCGTCCACAATATCACGATACCGCAATTTCACGAAATCGGCGACGTTGATCCCGTTACACAAGTAGAGGAACAGCCAATAATCCCGGTATTTGGCCGTTGCTTCGTTCCCATCCTCATAGCGGGCGATCTGCCCGATCTGCTCCAGCGTTAAAGCCAATTTACGGCCCTCACCGGCCTGTATTTCATATTTCCCTCGGCCGAACGGGTATTGCGCGGGTTTAATCGCATCGCATCGACAAGCATCGTTCAATATGGCTCGTAAATGGCGCATGTGTATTCCGATCGTTGTACGGCTCTTACCTTCTCCGAGTAGAAAGCGCTCATAACGTCTTACCCAATCCACCGTTATAGATTCAAGAGCAATACGATCCCCGGCAAACCGCTCCAATCCCTGTATAACAACATTATAAACCAGCATTGACCCGATACGATCCTGCTCTTTTAATTCCGCTATTTTAGCCGCAAATGCACGGTTAAGAGTATCAACCCCCGAACGTTTCAATCGCTTGTTGAGGCTATCGAATGAAAAAATACCGTCGCGTGCCAATTCCTCAACAACCCCACGAACAATTTGGTAACTGCTTTCTATATCTTTACGAACGGCCACAAGGGCGCGAACCTTCGTTGTAGTCAGACCTTCCCACTCATCCAAGGTAAGGTCTTTGCCCGTCGGATAATAGCGACGATCCCGGCGATAGGTTACACGAATTTTTACGGGGCACTTTCCGTTCTTTTTCGGATGACTCGTATCTATTATGGGCGCAACTGTTATTCCGTCTTTTGAATAGTTCATTTGATAGGATAATTATTATTTCAACACACAATTTCGACACAAAAATACAAAAACAAACAAAAATAGATAAAAATAAACAAAATAAAATCGCCACATTTGGAAGCTTAAAACATTGATTTTCATATAAAAATTCAAACAACACATAATTATTCAAAAATATAATTATGGGACTGAAAATCCTTGTGTCCCTGGTTCGATTCCCGGTGGCACCACAGAATGAGAGAGAGTTGCAGCAATGCAACTCTTTTTTTATAACATTGTGTATTTGCAGCAAAACGGTCGGCAGGAATAGCACCCCGGACTATGCCGCCGGACAGACGATTCGCCCCCGCAAGCGTTTCCCGGCCTTCCGCTCCGGTTCCCGGAAAAAATACGAAGGGAAGACCGGAATCGGATTAAATGATTATTTTTGCATCGGAACAAATCGCCGCAAGCATGAAAAAACGCTGGATCGTCTTCACCGTATTACTTATCGTCGCCCTGACCGCATTCCTCTACATCCGCTTCTTCTTCGTCTTCGGCGAGGGCGTCAAAAGCGGAGAGTTGAACTATGTCGTCTATAAAGGGCTCGTCTTCAAAACCTACGAAGGCAAGCTGATCCAATCCGGCATACGGTCCAAAACGGCCGGTACGATCCAATCCTACGAATTCGAATTTTCCGTCGAAAACGAAGCGCTCGCCCGCAAGCTGATGCTGCTGGGCGGCAAAAACATCGAACTCCACTACAAGGAGTATTTCGGAGCGCTTCCCTGGCGGGGATTCTCGAAATTCGTGGTCGATAGTATCGTCACAAAACCGATCGGCTCCCTGCCGATCGACTCCGAAACGGAACGATAACAAACTACTCCGAAGTCGCAGCAAACGACTCCGGCCATTTTTCCCGAAATATTATTTCGGTCCGACTACCCGAATCCGCAGACAGTCCCCATGTTGCATCGTTTCCGACACTCCATCGCTTCGTTCTCGCTTCCGACGCGGCTCAACAACCCATTCCACTACACTCCACATCCGCTGTGCGAATTAGCGGCCCGGGAGCTGCAAGCCTACTTGTGC
>ULWW01049118.1_pt1 | contig 17301 bp, 16 predicted proteins | sample 1960741 | NCBI WGS metagenome assembly ULWW01 (sample SAMEA4835823, study PRJEB28245) | human gut metagenome | biome: gut microbiome; material: fecal sample | place: Denmark | collected 2008
TGTTTTTCACCTCCGGCGGCACAGAGGCCGACAACTGGGCCATCCTTTCAGCCGCTGAACGTCTCGGCAAGCGCGGCCGCCACATCATCACGACCGCCGTGGAGCACCACGCTGTCCTGCACCCCATGCAGAAGCTGGAAGCAAAGGGCTTCGAGGTCACATATTTGCAGCCTGACCACGACGGCAATATTACAGTCGAGGAACTGAAAAAGGCCCTCCGCCCCGATACCATTCTCGTTTCCGTCATGATGGTCAACAACGAGACGGGCGCAGTCATGCCGATTGCCGACATGGTAAAGGCCACGCGCCGCGCCGCGCCGCTGGCGCTGTTCCATACCGACGCGGTACAGGGCTTTCTGAAGGTCCCGTTTCGGGCAAAGGCGCTCGGAGCGGATATGATCTCCGTCTCCGCGCACAAAATTCATGCCGCAAAGGGCACGGGCGCGTTATATATCCGTCCCGGCCTTCCCCTCCCCGCCTTCTTAAACGGTGGCGGACAGGAGAGCAACTACCGCTCCGGCACGGAAAACATGCCCGGCATCTGCGGCTTCGGCGCAGCCTGTGCCGATACGGATGCGAAAGCAGACATCGCGCGCATGGCGCAGCTGCGCGATCTGGCCCGGGAAAAGCTGTCCGGCATCGACGGCCTTGTTCTGATCGGCAGCCAGACCGCGCCGCACATCGTCAATCTGTCCCTGCCCGGCCTTCGCTCACAGGGCATCATCAACTGCCTGCAGTCGGACGGCATTTATGTCTCAGCAGGCTCCGCCTGCTCCAAGGGCCACCGGAGCCATGTGCTTGAGGCCATGCACCTGTCCCCCGCCGTCATTGACGGCTCCATCCGCGTCTCGTTCTCCCGTGACAACACGGAAGCCGACGTTGACGCGCTCTATCACGCGCTGCTGCACGCAAAGCAGACGCTGAAGGGCTGAAAATGACACGAATCCCCGCTTGCTTCGCTGAAAACCCCAGTGAAGCAAGCAGGGATTTATTAAGTGTTGCCCCTGTAGGGGTCGATGCCCACATCGACCCATTGGGAAGTTACGAATTCGCCAAAGACTCCCGTAAAAACAGCACATTCTGCCGGTCTGGGTGGGCATTGGCCCCTACTCACAAAACAGAGAGCCTTCCGTAAAACAGCCGCCTCTGCTCAGTTCTTCAGGCTCTGCATCGGGGCCGGGATCCTCCCGCCGCGGGCGATAAAGTCTGCGGAGGACTCCGGGTGTACCGGCATGATGGGCGCTGCGCCGAGCAGGCCGCCGAAGGAGACTTCGTCTCCAACTGTCTTGCCCGGAGCCGGGATGAGGCGCACGGCGGTCGTCTTGGAATTGACCATGCCAACGGCGGCTTCGTCCGCGATGATGGCGGAGATCGTCTCCGCGCTCGTGTCGCCGGGAACGGCAATCATGTCAAGGCCCACCGAGCATACGCACGTCATGGCCTCCAGCTTGTCAAGCGTCAGAACGCCGCTTCTGGCCGCAGCAATCATCCCCTCGTCCTCAGACACCGGGATAAACGCACCGGACAGCCCGCCGACGGAACCGGAGGCCATCAGGCCGCCTTTTTTGACCGCATCATTTAAAAGCGCCAGAGCCGCCGTCGTTCCGTGCGTCCCGCACGTCTCAAGTCCCATTTCCTCCAGAATGCGCGCTACGCTGTCGCCCACAGCGGGCGTCGGCGCGAGGGACAAATCAACAACACCGAACGGCACGCCCAGCCGCCGGGACGCCTCCTGCGCCACCAGCTGGCCCATGCGCGTGATGCGGAAGGCCGTTTTTTTGATGCACTCGGCTACCTCGCCGAAGGGCCGGCCCTTCACACTCTGCAGCGCGTGGTACACTACGCCCGGCCCGGATACACCGACGCTTACAACTGCATCGGCCTCACCCACGCCGTGGAACGCGCCTGCCATAAACGGGTTATCCTCAACCGCGTTGCAGAATACGACAAGCTTCGCACAGCCAAGGCCATCGCGTTCCTTCGTCAGTTCAGCCGTCTTTTTGATTGCCTGCCCCATGAGCCGCACCGCGTCCATGTTAATACCCGCTTTCGTTGTGGCAACGTTGACACTCGAGCAGACAAGGTCTGTCTCGGCCAGCGCCTGCGGGATGGCAGCGATCAGCCGACGGTCGCCGGAGGCCATGCCCTTTTGCACAAGAGCGGAGAAGCCTCCGATGAAATCCACGCCGCAGGTCTTTGCGGCGCTGTCCATCGCCTTGGCAAACGGGACAAAATCCTCCGTCTCGCACGCACTTGCGACCAGCGCGATGGGCGTAACGGAAATGCGTTTATTGACGATGGGAATGCCGAGTTCCCGCTCGATCTGGCAGCCCGTCGTGACCAGATGCTCTGCCTGCCGGCAGATCTTGTCATGAATTTTCCGGGCGCAGGCCTCCGGGTTCGGGTCGGCGCAGTCCAGAAGCGAAATGCCCATGGTGATGGTGCGGATGTCCAGATGCTGATGGTCGATCATATCGACCGTGGACATGATATCGGAATGGTTCAGCATGGTCTGTCCCCTCCGTCAGATGGTGTGCATGGCTGTGAAGATGTCCTGCCGCTGGATGCGGATGGACAGGCCCATCTGTTCGCCCTTTTCTGTGACGCGGGTCTGCACCGTGTCAAATTCCGGCGCGCCAGCCGTCCATTCGACCAGCATAATCATGGTAAACGTGCGCTCCATGATGGTCTGGCTGATTTCCACGACGCTGATGTGGAGTTCTGCCAGCAGCGTGCATACCTCTGCAATAATGCCGACCCGGTCAGGGCCGACGACGGTGATAATGGCTTTCATGTGTCGTTCCTCCTGTGCGCGGATATGGAAAAGGGGCCGTGCGGCCCCCTTTTTATTTTTAGAATTTCGTATGCTCGGCCAGCCAGTTCTTCAGTTCGCTGATGGGAACGCGAACCTGCTCCATAGAGTCGCGTTCGCGGATGGTAACAGCGTTGTCCGCCGGGGTCTTGTCGTCGCCGACGGTCGCAAAATCGACCGTGATGCAGTACGGCGTGCCGATCTCGTCCTCGCGGCGATAGCGCTTGCCGATGGAGCCGGTGTCGTCGTAGTCGAGCATAAAGTCGCCGCACAGATCCTGATAGATCTTTCTTGCAGGCTCGGCCAATTTCTTGCTCAGCGGCAGAATCGCAGCCTTGTACGGGGCCAACGCCGGATGCAGGTGCAGGACCACGCGCACATCGTTCTTTGCCTCGTCGATGACCTCCTCGTCATACGCTTCGCACAGGAACGCCAGCGCCACGCGGTCGCAGCCGAGCGACGGCTCGATGACGTAGGGGATATAATGCTCGTTTGCTTCCTGATCGAAATAGGTCAGATCCTTGCCGGATGCCTCCTGATGGCGCTTGAGGTCATAATCGGTGCGGTCGGCAATGCCCCAGAGTTCACCCCAGTCGGTGAACGGGAACGCATATTCAATGTCGGTCGTGGCTCTCGAGTAGAAAGCCAGTTCTGCGGGCTCATGGTCGCGCAGGCGCAGGTTTTCCTCGCGGATGCCGAGGCTCTTGAGCCAGTTCACGCAGTAGTCCTTCCAGTACGCGAACCATTCGAGATCCGTGCCGGGCTTGCAGAAGAATTCGCATTCCATCTGCTCAAACTCGCGGGTACGGAAGGTGAAGTTGCCCGGGGTAATCTCGTTGCGGAACGCCTTGCCGACCTGGCAGACGCCGAAGGGCAGCTTGCGGCGGGTGGTTCGCTGGATGTTCGCAAAGTTCACGAAGATGCCCTGCGCCGTTTCCGGCCGCAGATAGCAGGTCGAGGAGGAATCCTCGGTCACGCCGATAGCGGTCTTGAACATCAGATTGAACTTGCGGATGGGGGTAAAGTCATGCTTGCCGCAGACGGGGCAGACGATATCCTCGTGCTCGGCAATAAACTTGTCCATCTCATCGAAACTCATGGCATCGACGTTGACCTCATGGTGCTCCTCGCCGATCAGCTTGTCTGCACGGTGGCGGGCTTTGCAGGCCTTGCAGTCGAGCAGCGGATCGGAGAAGCTGGACACATGGCCGGTCGTGATCCACGTCTGCGGGTTCATGATAATGGCCGCGTCGAGGCCTACGTTGTACGGGCTTTCCTGCACGAATTTCTTGATCCAAGCCTTTTTGACGTTGTTCTTGAATTCAACGCCGAGAGGGCCGTAGTCCCAGCTGTTGGCGAGGCCGCCGTAAATTTCGGAGCCTGCAAAAACAAAGCCGCGGTTTTTGCAAAGGGCAATGATCTTGTCCATGGACTTTTCGCTGTTTTTCATCATACTTCTCGTCCTCCTGACGTATATGATCAAGGATTTTATCTTATTATTATAATGAAAAAGCCCGCAAAGTCAACTGCGCGGAAGAAATTTGAAAGACCTGTTTTGTTTTTTTCGCAGATGTGGTATAATGCAGGAAGTTATTTTTCCGGAAAGGATATCTTCATCTTGAAAGCAATCGGAAGAGTCATCTCATCTGCGATCCTTCTCGTCCTGACGGGCCTGATGGTCGCGTTTGCAAAGGCCGCGCCGAACGTGGTCTTCTCGTTCTACCCTGCTCTCTCCAAGAGCATCCTGTCGGCAATCGCGTCGGTATCTAGTCTGGTGCCCATCGCGCTGTGGGAAGTGCTGACCGTTTTGCTGGCGCTGTGGTTTTTTTATACGCTTATCCGCGTGTTCACGGGGCGCCGGAGCCTGCTGCGCTGGCTGTCCGGCGTTCTGCTGGGACTCAGCACGGGCGTATTTCTGTTCGTTGCCATCTGGGGCCTCGGGCATTTTGGCCCGCCGGTAGATAAATCTCTTGGGCTCGATGTGCGCGAATATTCCAAGCAGGAACTGATTGCCGCAACAGCCTATTACGCTGCGCAGGCAAACGAATATGCAGAAAAAGTCGAACGAAACGTGGAAAATCTGACTGTCTATCCGGCGTTTTCCACACTTTCCAAGCAGGCCCCCGACGGCTACACGGCACTTGCGCGGCAGTATGACCAGTTCACAGACGGGCTGGGCCCTGTAAAGCCGCTGGCCTCCTGGCGGCTGTTCAGCCAGACCGGCACGACGGGCATTTTTATCTGCTTCACAGCCGAAGCCTGCGTCAACCCGGACACCTACACCGCATGGATTCCCTTCACCATGTGCCACGAACTGGCCCACCGGCAGGCCGTCACCGCCGAGGACGACGCGAATTTCTGCGCCTATCTGGCCTGCATGGCCTCGGAAAGCGACGATTTCCACTACTCCGGCGCGTTTGGTGCGTATATTTATTGCCACAACGCGCTGTCAAAGGTCGATAAAACCGCCGCCAGCCAGATCTGGAGCACGCTGTCAGACGGCGTCATCGCCGACATCCGCGCCGCGAATGAGCATTACGCCCAATACGAGGGCAAAGTGCAAAACGCAGCCCAGAAGGTCAACGACACCTATCTGAAGGCCTTCTCCGAAGAGTCCGGAGTCCAAAGCTACGGCGAAGCCGCCGATCTGCTGATTGCGTGGTATCTGAAAAATAATACTTGACAAATGCAGCGGGATTGAGTATAATAACCCCGCTGATGGACAGTTAGCTCAGCTGGTATGAGCACATGCTTGACGTGCATGGGGTCACAGGTTCGAGTCCTGTACTGTCCACCATAAAAAGCTCCGAAATCGCTTGATTTCGGAGCTTTTTCTTGCATTTTGCAGTCAAAAAGTTCAACCATATTTTTGAAGTCACGTTTCGACCCAAACCGTGACCCAAACCGCGATGTACGTCGATGTACAAAACAGTACGAAATAGCACGAAAAGACCATTCCACAGCGCATAAGACGTACATAAAATTGGTATTTTTTCACGAGAAAAGGGGCGCGCTGCCGTTTTGGCAGCGCGCCCGCTATGCCTTGCGTCATACCACTTCCCGGCCGATCATTTGACCGATGGTGTCCGCAGCCTGCACGCGCATGCTGGGCGTGGAGTGGACATAGGTGCTGAGCGTGAACCCCGCGCTGTAATGTCCGAGCATTTCGGAGAGTGTCCGCACGTCAACGCCGTTTTTGAGTGCCAAGGTCGCGAATGTGTGTCTCATGTCATGAAATCTCACATGTTCTGCGCCGATGGCTTCCAGAATCCGGTCATGCATGGCGCGGAAGGATGCCGGGTCGAGCATTTCTCCGGTTTTCGGGGACGGGAACATATAGGGATTATCCAGGTGCTTTTCGTGTTCTTCCACCAGAATCTGCACGGTGCTCTCCGGAAGTGTCAGCAGCCGCAGCGAGTTTTTTGTTTTCGGCTGGCTGACAACAAGCTGATGGTCGATGCGGCAGACGCTTTTGGTAACGGAAAGTGTTCGCTCCTTCACGTTTAGATCTTTCCAGAGCAGGGCCAGCAATTCTCCCCGGCGCAGCCCGCTGGTCAGTTCCAGATAGAGCGGTGCAAACACGCCGCGCTGCTTCGCTTCGTGCAGATATGGCCCAATCAGCTCCTCCGGCAGCACTTTCATCTCTTTTCGTACCGTTTTCGGGGCTTTGCAGTTTGCTGCCGGATTGCTCAGAATGAGCTTTTCTGCGACGGCCTGATCGAGACTTTTCCGCAGGATGCCGAGGATGCCTTGCACAATGCGTGGGCTGAGCGTCGTTTCTTTCAGCGGAATGTGGCTGTAGTAGTGATTTCTGCCGTGCTCGCTCATCTCGTTGATCGCGCGCTGAATTTGAATGGTGCTCAGCTTTTCCAGCGGGCAGTCACCCAGCGCGGGAAAGAGATGGTTTTCCATGCAGTTGCGGTAGAACTGCTTCGTATTCGGGCGGATCTGCGGCTTGATAAACACCTCGTACCACAACGTCACCCATGTCTGCACGGTGTACTGCCCTGTGCGGGTCGGGTCAAGCTTCTGGCTTTCTTCGATCGCTGTTTTCAGCTTTTCTTTGACTTCTGCCTGCGTTTTCCCGAGAACATTTTTCGTGATGACCTTTCCGTCCTTGTCATACCCGGCGGTATATCGGCCCTCCCAGCGTCCGTCCTTCCGTTTGCGGATGCTGCCTTCGCCGTTGGCTCGCTTTTTGCTCATGTAAATTCCTCCTTTTCCGGTAGCTCACACAACTACCACAAGCACAGTGAAATAGCGAGTACTTTTTGCGCTCAGGCGCATTTTTGTTCTGTGGACTGCCGGTCCAGCCAGCCGAGGAAGTTTTCCCGCGAGACAACGATGCGCCTGCCGATCTGAAACGCCGGGAAATCTGCACTGTGGGCGAGCTTGTACGCTCCGGCTCTGGAAATGCCAAGGACGGCAGCAACATCTGTCATGTTCATCATCAGGGGCAATTCTTCCAGCGAGTGATACTGTTTCTGCTTCATTTGGTTTCCTTTCTTCCATTCAGGGAATCAAAATTTGTTTTTGCATTGCCGAAAAGAATTACCCGATCAGAAATCTATGTACTTGTAAAATTGCAGCAGGAGAGTTAACATCCGACAAACCGTTTGAGGAGGATCGCCGATGTTAACTGCCTGTTTGTCCATGACGCTTCAATTCCAACACCACCCGCAGCAGCCACATCAAAGAGCAGGGCGAGGGACGCAATAAAACCAAAAAGACCAGCAACAGCTTTGAGTTCACCTCCTTCTGGGCGGATGGGAACAACAAAGTCATTGCTGATCTGGTAGACTTCACAAAGACATTTTTCGCCAAGCATACGCTTTTAAGCATCCTGACGCGCTACTGCGTGTTCACGTCGGAAAATCTGCTGCTCGTCATGCGCCCGTATCAGATCGCGGCAACGGAGCGAATTCTCAATCGCATCGAAGTCTCCACAACCTACAAGCAGTACGGCGGCATCGAGGCGGGCGGCTACATCTGGCACACGACGGGAAGCGGCAAGACGCTCACGTCGTTCAAAACCGCGCAGCTGGCGTCGAAGCTGCCGTATATCGACAAGGTGCTGTTCGTCGTAGACCGCAAAGACTTGGATTATCAGACGATGAAGGAATACGACCGCTTTGAAAAAGGCGCGGCCAACAGCAACACCAGCACCGCCGTTTTGCAGCGGCAGATGGAAGACCCGGACGCGCGGATCATCATCACGACGATCCAGAAGCTTGATATTTTCGTGCGCAAAAACAAAGGCCACGCGGCGTTCCGGCAGCATTTTGTCATCATTTTCGACGAATGTCACCGCAGCCAGTTCGGAGATATGCACCAAGCCATTACGAAGGCCTTCAAGAACTATCATCTGTTCGGCTTCACCGGTACGCCGATCTTCTCCGTCAACGCCGGGACGGGCAAAAATCCGGATCTTCGCACCACGCAGCAGGCGTTTGGTGACAAGCTCCACACCTACACGATCGTGGATGCGATCAATGATGGGAACGTCCTGCCGTTTCGCATCGACTATGTGAACACGGTCAAAGAAAAGGATGACGTGAAAGACTCGCAGGTTCGCGCCATCGACATTGAAAAGGCGATGGGCGCGCCGGAACGCATCCGCGAGATCGTCCGCTACACGCTGGAGCATTTTGACCAAAAAACAAAGCGCAACAGCTTTTATACCCTCAAGGGTCAGCGTATGGCGGGCTTCAACTCCATCTTTGCCGTCAGCTCCATCCCGATGGCGATGAAATACTACACGGAGTTCAAGCGTCAGCTGGCCGAGCAGCACCGCGACCTGACCATTGCGACGATCTTCAGCTTTGCTGCGAATGAGGACGACCCGGAAGACGCGCTGCCGGAAGAAGGCTTTGAGACGGACGCGCTGGACAAGACCGCGCGCGATTTTCTGGACGCCGCCATTCAGGACTATAACCAGACGTTCCACGTCAATTTTGACACATCAGCGGACAAGTTCCAGAATTATTACAAAGACCTCTCCCAGCGCGTCAAGGCGCGGGAGGTCGATCTGCTCATTGTGGTCAATATGTTCCTGACAGGCTTTGACGCAACGACGCTCAACACGCTCTGGGTGGACAAGAATCTTAAAATGCACGGTCTGATTCAGGCGTTTTCCCGGACGAACCGAATTTTGAACTCCGTCAAGACCTACGGCAACATTGTCTGCTTCCGCAACCTGCAAAAAGCCACCGACGACGCGATTGCGCTCTTTGGCGACCGCGAGGCCAGCGGCGTTGTGCTGCTCAAGGGATATGATGCGTACTATGATGGCTATGAGGAAAATGGCAAGGCTGTTCCCGGTTACCGCGATTTGATCGACGAGCTATCAAGCGAGTTTCCGCTCGGCCAGCCAATCACCGGCGAACAGAAGCAGAAGGATTTTATCAAGCTCTATGGCAATATCCTGCGGCTCAAAAATATCTTAAGCGCGTTTGACCAGTTTGCCGGACACGAGCTTCTCCCGGAGCGGGATTTTCAGGATTACCAGAGTGTGTATCTCGATCTATATCAGGCGTACCGCCCGAAAACGGATGGAGACAAAGAAAACATCAACGATGATATTACCTTCGAGATCGAGCTCATCCGGCAGGTGGAGATCAACATTGACTACATTCTGATGCTGGTCATGAAGTACCATGAATCGAACTGCAAGGACAAAAGCATCCTGGGAACCATCGACCGGGCGATTGACTCCAGCATCCAGCTGCGCAGCAAGAAAGATCTGATCCACGGCTTTATTAGTACGGTCAACGCCGCAACGGATGTTGACCGCGACTGGCAGAGTTATGTGCAGCAGCAAAAACAGCAGGAGCTGGAGCAAATCATCGCAGAAGAAAAGCTGAAGCCCGCGGAGGCGCAGCGCTTTGTTGCCAATGCCTTCCGCGACGGTGCGCTCAAAACGACCGGCACGGATGTTGACCAGATCCTGCCGCCCGTCTCCCGCTTTGGCGGCGGCAACCGCACGGAAAAGAAGAAAACGATCATCCAGCGGCTTGCGCAGTTTTTTGAAAAATACTTCGGAATTTAGTGGGTTCACGCCGACTTGCATTCCAGTACACTTTGGGGTATACTACAAATAGAAAGACTAAAAGGGGAGGTGTCAATATGTGTACGCGCAATCAAGCGTTTGAGATTTTGAAGATCGTCTATCACGCCTGTGATCCAATTCTAGGGCACAGCATCCACGATGCAATTTTGTACGGATCCTATGCCCGCGGCGATTTTACCGCAGAGTCGGATATTGACATTCTTCTGACCGCAGATTTGACGCAGGAACAGATCGCGTCGCAGCGGCGTGCGGTTTCTGGAGTAGCAAGCACACTCAGCCTTGACCACGACATCACGGTTTCTGTCCACGTTGTGCCACTGGCACAGTTCCGGCGGTATGCAGATTTCCTGCCGTTTTATCAGAACGTGCTGAAGGAGGGGATTCGCTATGCTTCCTGAACAAGCGATTGAAATCTCCAAGGTTCGCTTTGACCACGCAAAGGAATGTCTGCGGGACGCAAAGCTGCTGCTTGCAGGCGAAAGCTACCGCAGTGCGGCAAACCGTGCATACTATGCGATTTTCCACGCGATGCGCGCCGTTCTTGCGCTTGACGGCGTAGATATGAAGCACCACAGCGGAATCATTTCCGAGTTCCGGAAACGGTATATCAAAACCAGCGTGTTTGACATCAGCTTGTCTGGGCTGATTTCTGAGCTTTCTGATGTCCGTGAGGGTAGTGATTACAACGATTTCTTCATCGTTTCCAAGGCGGACACCGCCGAGCAGGTGCAGTCGGCAGAGACGTTTTTGACGGCGGTAGAAACCTATCTGCGGACAAAATATTGAGTCTGTACGTCACCTGACCCAAACCGTGACCCAGACTGGGCAAAAACACGATGGACGCAATGGAAAGAATCCTATAAAAGCAGAATTTTTTCATCTAAAATATTTGCGTATTATAATTAAAATACAGTAAAACACGAACGGATAGCTCTTGACGTGCATGGGGTCACAGGTTCGAGTCCTGTACTGTCCACCATCTAGTAGAACCAAAAAAGATATCTACGCGAAAAGCCCAGAAGTTTCAACGACTTCTGGGCTTTTTTGTGCCCATTTTTAGAAGCGTGACAAAAAGATGCCAAAATGGACTTTAGGTTCTATGTCAATAGTTGGGGTAGAGCCAAAAAGAAATAGTATTGGATCGTGTCGGAGCGAAAGCTCCGGCACGATTTCTATGTATTACAGAAGAGAATTCTTTTTCTGAAATTAGGGAAGCTACGCATACCGAAACAAACCCGCTTCAATACTTTTGTCTTGTTGTTGCAGCCCTCAATAAAACCATTTGACCAAGGTACATCCATAGAATTGAGGATCTCGTGAAACCAGTTGCGATATGCTTTTGTGCAGTCATAAAATTCAGACAGATCCATTATCTCAGCAGATTGTAACCAGTCTAACAGCTTCTGTTTTCTGTCAGCAGAGGACTTTGTGCGGATCACAGAAAGGAACTCGTTTTTGAGTCGGTAGGCGTCAGCGAGCCTGGGAGCGATCTCAAACATGAGGGAGAGCCTATTCATTTCTTCTTCGGTTAATTTCTCGATTGACTTTGAGAGCAGGGATCTGGACTTCTTGAAGTATTTCCGCAATCGTTTTGACAGTTTGGTTTGCTCTGTTTTTCTGACTCTCTCCATAGCCCAGTAAACCTGGCGAACAACGTGATATCTGTCAGCAACGATTACAGCGTTCTGGAAACAGATTTGCGCAACCCGCCGGAAATGAGGGTTCATGTCACAAACAAAGTATTTTACGCTTATTTTTTCCTACGTCATTCTTTGTTTTCGGGGAAGTCTTTCTTGTAAATCATTAAGCACAACCTTGACTTCCAAAAACCATCATCTTATCCATGGCCGCTCGACACATTGCACTTTCAGCTTGCAAGAGAATATCTGCGTAAACTTGACATTTCGATGTTCGAAGACAATCGGTACCGGCATGAACAATATCCGTATAAACATTAATTTTCGAAATACCACCAGAAATAGTATTACGGAAATCTTCATTGCTCAATCCAGAACCACCATGTAAAACAAGTGGACAAGAGACTTTATTTCTGATCTCTCTCAATAATGATAAATTTAAATTTGGTTCTGACTTGTAGGTACCATGAACAGTACCAATCGAAACTGCAAGAAAATCACAATCCGTCCTTTCTAAAAATTCTGCAGCAACCATAGGATCTGTATATTTAATTTCATCAACTGTACCGTCTTCTGCCTCAAGACCTCCAACGGATCCAAGCTCAAACTCAACATGCGCTCCCATTTGGTGTGCTATTTTCGAAACCCGTGAGGATATTTCTATATTCTCTTCATAACTTAAACGAGAACCGTCAAACATTACAGAACCAAATCCAAAATTCAATGCACTCATGATTGTTTCTTCAGAATAGGTGTGATCTAGATGGACTGCAACGGGTACAGAGGCGATATTCGCAGCCTGTAACAGCACCGGAGCAATCCATTCGAAACCTCCATACTGCTCTACAAGCCCTTGTGACGTACCAATAATCACAGGCGAACGTAAAGCCTCAGCTGCTTTAATGTACGCACGCACCATATGGTAATCAGTTGCGTTAAAATAGGCCACACCATAACCTTTTTTTTGAGCATCATCCAAAATCTCTTTCATTTTACAAAGCATATATATTCCTCCCGTTTAATTATGTTCAACTCTGAGCTGATGAGCCGACCACGCTTCAAATTTCTGTAATTCTACTGTAGAGAAATCCGCTGTGCAGGCGCCAAGCGTTGTTGTACTAATAGCTGCAATAGCATTTGCGAAGCATATACATTCTTTTAGACCAGCTCCTTCTGCCAATTTATGTAAAATACCCGCAACAAAATTATCTCCAGCACCAGTCGTGTCAATTGTTGATACAGGACATGCAGGCACATAAAACAATTCATTGCCCGTTGCAGCAATAACACCGTCGCTTCCGCACTTAACGACAATTGTCTTTACGCCTTGTTTCAAGAGTAATTTTACACCGTCAATAATATTGCTACAGCCTGTTATATCAATCAGTTCATCCCGGCTAGGTAAAAAATAATCGAGCTCACTTATTGCCCTAAACAACAGCTCTTTTGGCAGCATTTTTTTCCCGCTGGTCGTATCTGCCACGGTCACAACACCTTTTTCTCTCGCATAGTGAAGAATCTCTATAACAGGGTTTCCATCCAACCCAGGGAGCCCCCGTAAGCTTCCTAACGATAATATATTTGCTTGTTCAACTGCATGATAGATATGTTTTCCCAAACAAAAATCATTATTTCCGCCAGGTTGGAATAAGAACGTACGCTTTCCTGTTTCCGTTATTAAAACTACAGAAAAATCTGTTTTGCAATTATCAGCAATTTCAAGAGCAGTTGTGTCAATCCCTAAGCTACAAATCTTTTTGTACAGTATTTCGCCAATTGCATCATGTCCGATTCTTCCAGCAATTGCCACTTGGCTCCCCAATTTTGCCAATGTCTGTGCTTGGTTATTGGCGTCTCCGCCTGATTGTAATGAAATTTCATTAACAAAATGTGTATCTATGTCAAAATCAAAAGGCGTAGGCACACCGCGAACCAAAATATCTGCAACAATCAACCCTAAGCACACTATTCTTTTGTTCTTTGGTTTATCCATAATTCCGCTCATATTTCATATATCCATCCTCATACTAATATAGAATTAGGGGGAGCATTAGCCCCCCCTAACGAGACTATACAATTACTTAGGATTGATAACAGCCTGGATTTCAGGATCATCAATATTTTCTGCAGTAACAATGGCGCTGCCAGTATCAATAATGGCATGATTCAGATCTTCACCATTAATAACCTGCTGGAGGCCATAAACTGCCATGTAGCCCATCTTATAGGGATCCTGTGTGGATGTTCCCTGAATTACACCTTGACGAAGATAGGCCTGAACATCAACAGAGCAGTCAACACCGGTTACAATGATTTCTCCAGCAAGACCTCTTTCCTCGATTGCAGTTGCAATACCCATCACAGCGTTTTCATTCAGACCAACCATAGCGGTGATGTCATCATCACGTGCAGTGAGCAGATCTAGTGTCATGTTTGCAGCTACAGTCTTATCGTTGTCACAGTCCTGCCAATCATTGATGATTTCGACGTTTTCATACTGTGCAGCACACTCGCGGAAGCCCTTTTCACGAGCATCGCAAGACTGTACGCCGGCGACTGCATTCAACAGATAAATGGTGCCCTCGTAATTCATAAGTTCGACAGTGTATTCACAAAGATCCCAAGCGGCCTGATAGCAATCGGTCATGTACAGAGCATCATAGTGGTGCTCATTATCGCCAGCATCAGCACAAGTCAAAGGAATACCTGCTTCTTTAACAGCAGTCAGTGCACCGATCAGCGCATCGGAGCTAATACAGGACACAATCATTCCAACAGGGTCTGCTTCAATAGCACTTTCGACCATTGCAATCTGCTTATCGATTTCAGCCTCAGAAGCAGGATTCTGAATCACGATATCATAACCAAGTTCCTCGGCTGCCTTCTTTGCACCCTTACCCATATCGGCAAAGAACACAGATGAAGAATCTTTGAAGATGGCAAAAATTGTTCCACCTTCTTCAGCGGGGGCTTCTTCCTTTTCGGCAGGGGCTTCTTCCTTTTCGGCAGGGGCTTCTTCCTTAGCTGCGGGAGCTTCTTGCTTAGCGACGCAGGCAACCAGAGAGAATACCATAGCCAGAGCAAGGATCAGTGCTAACAGTTTTTTCATTTTTGTTTCCTCCGTTTAATTATTTTAACTACCAACATGGTAATTAATTACATATAGAGTTATTTGTTTTTCCGCCGTTGGAAAAGATCGAACGCAACAGCAAAGATCAAAATTGTACCGATGACAATCTGCTGCCAATACGAGTTAATGCCGTTCAGATTCAAACCATTACGAAGCATACCCATAATCAAAGCACCAATCAATGCACCTGCAATAGAACCTTCACCGCCCATAAGGCTGACACCGCCAATAACAGCAGCAGCAATGCCCTCCAATTCATAACCTGTACCAGCTGCAATTTGTCCAGACGACAGTCTTGCTGTAATAAGAACGCCACCTAATGCCGCCATAACGTCACACAACATGAAAGCGCATATTGTGGTTCTTCGTACATTAATACCAGAAAGACGCGCAGCTTCTTCATTACTGCCAGTAGCAAAAACATTTCTACCCAAAACTGTTTTTGTAAGAAGAATCGAAAGAACTACTGCCAATACCAAAAAAACAATTGCTGCTATTGGAAAACCACCAATTCTGCCACTGCCTAACGTTTTTAAAAATTCTGCTGCTTCTGGGTTTGTACTACTGCGGATCGTAACAGGCTGTCCATCTCCTATCAATTGACAAAAACCACGGAAAATCCAGCTTGTTCCCAATGTTGCGATAAAAGGCATAATTTTTAAATAAGTCACACAGATACCATTAATAAAACCGCATAGAAGACCGGTGGCCAGACCAGCCAGGATTGCAACGATGGGTGAAACATTATAATCTCGAAGGAGCAAAGCAGTCACAATACCGGCGAGGCCCACAACAGAACCAGCTGAAAGATCGGTAGCGCCAACAATCAAAACGAATGTTACACCATAAGCAATGACTGCATAGACAGCAACTTGAAGGAGTATAGTTGATAAATTGCTTGCTTTAATAAAATTGTGGGTTGTGAACGCGAGAATGATAAAAAGAATAAGCAAAACAGACAAGCGAGAAAGTGCTTTGAAAATTGGGGTTCCTTTTATTTTATCAAGATTAATATGGGTATTCATTCGTTTTAACTCTCCTCTTCACTATTTTGAACACCGGTTGCTAAACGTAAAATACGTTCTTGTGTCATTTCGTCCCGCGTAAGCATGCCACTTATCTTTCCCTTGCAAAAAACATAAACTCTATCACACATGCCTAGAATCTCCGGAAGATCAGAAGAAATCATAATGATCCCCTTTTTCTTTTCGCTCATTTCATTCATTAACTTATAAATCTCATATTTCGCACCAACGTCAATGCCACGAGTTGGCTCGTCAAAAATCAAGATTTTAGTATCTTTACTCAACCATTTAGACAAAACAACTTTCTGTTGATTACCGCCACTAAGATTTTGTGTCAGCTGTCGAATTGAAGGTGTTTTGATGTTGACGCTCTTTACATATTTTTCCGCATTTTCATCTGCCAATTTCTGACTATAGAGACCAAATTTTTTGAACATCGAATATCCTGTCATATTGATGTTTTTCTCTATATCCAAACGCAAGGCAAGACCACTATTCTTTCTATCATCAGTAAGGTATCCGATTCCGAAATTAATCGCACTCTTGGGATCTCTAATCGAGATATCTTCCCCGTTAATTTTAAGTTTCAGTTCACTTGATTTATCTGCACCGAAAATTGCTCTTGCTGTCTCGGTTCGACCCGCACCCGCCAATCCAGCGAATCCAACAATTTCGCCCTCGCGGACCTCGATTCCTTCAATATTCAATAAACCAGGAACCTTCACACTCTCTATCTCGAATATTACATCTCCTATAGTCCGCACATCAGAAGGATACTGATTGTTGAGTTCTCGACCAACCATCATACGAATCATGTCATCCTTCGTGATATCCTTATAATTACAAGTATGTATATGCTTGCCGTCTCGCAAGATTGTAATGCGATCAGCGATTCGATCCAATTCTTCCATTCGATGAGAAATGTAAAAAATACCGCGACCCTCTTTTTTCAACATTTTAATAATTTCAAAAAGACGCTCAATTTCTCTATCGGTCAATGCGGAGGTAGGTTCATCAAACACAATTATTTTGGAGTCTGTTGAAATGGCCTTTGCGATTTCCACAAGCTGCTTTTCTGCCACACTCAAACTACCGACAATTGCATTTGGATTAATGGAGAGCTTCATATACTCCATGATCTTCATTGTTTCGTCAAACAACCACTTATCGTCGACTAGTCCAAAGGCATTTTTCTTGTGTCGCCCAATAAAAATATTGTTTGCAACGCTAATTGCATTACAAAGATTAAATTCCTGAAATACAATGCTGATGCCTAGTTGCTGTGCAATTTTAGTTGAAGTAATTTGTTGTTTTTCGCCATTTACGAAAATATTGCCCTTATCCGGTTGATAAACACCGTTCAAGATTTTCATTAATGTGGACTTGCCTGCACCGTTTTCACCAACTAGCGCATGAACTTCTCCGGGGTAGATGTCGATGTTCACATCATCTAAAGCTTTTACACCAGGAAAACTTTTCGAGATATGATCCATAAAAAGCAAACGTTCCATATACACCTCCGCATGTACTTTTCAGAACTATGATTGAAAAAAACAGGTCGATTGTAAAATGAAGTTGGACACCTAAAAAAAATCCATAGTGATTTTCCCCACATGGTAGAATGAAGT
>ULWW01002723.1_pt1 | contig 16953 bp, 15 predicted proteins | sample 1960741 | NCBI WGS metagenome assembly ULWW01 (sample SAMEA4835823, study PRJEB28245) | human gut metagenome | biome: gut microbiome; material: fecal sample | place: Denmark | collected 2008
GAAAGAAAGAAATATGGTCTTAAAAAAGCAAGAAAAGCACCACAATTCTCAAAGAGATAATATTTCGGTATCGAAAGAAAATTCGAATATGAAGAATATAAAGAAACCCAATGGATTACCAAAGGGTTTCTTTTTTGGTTTGTATATACTTTTGTTACAAAAATATTACAATAGTGTTAAATTTGCATTATTTAGATGAAAAGCTGATATAAACATAATCTAATCGAATTAGATTATGTCGAAAGGAATAGAATAATGCAAATTTTTAAGAGAATTATAAGCATAGTAGTAATAATAATTTTGCTTCCAATATTATTTGTGAGTGCAACCATACTAATCGATTCATATGCACATCCTGATAAGGTACCATCTTTTTTTGGATGGAAACCATTTATTGTTTTATCAGGCTCGATGGAGACGCAGATATCGGCTGGAGATGTTGTAGTTGTTAAAGAAACAGAAACACAAAATTTAAAGAAAGGCGATATTATTGCTTTTAAAGAAGGCGACATTGTTATTACACATAGAATTGATGAGGTAATAATTGAAGATGGAAATGTGAAGTATATAACAAAGGGAGATAATAACAATACACAAGATATTGGATATGTATTACCAGAACAGGTTGAAGGAGTGTATCAATTTAAGGTTGCTCGACTAGGTAATTTAGCGATGTTTATACAAACTCCTCTTGGAATGATAGTATGCTTATCTATACCAGTTATTATTATAGTATTGTTGCAAGCGGCAAATTCTAAGAAAGAAAAAGAAGAACTAATTGCAAGGCTTAATAATCAAAACAAAATGGAAGAAGAAATTGAAAAACTAAAGAAACAAAATGAAGAGCTTATGAAAAAATAACATTGTTTTTAGCTTTATAATAAGAAAATAAAACTTATTATAAGATTAAATATAAAACAAAAGAAAGGAGGATTCAAATGAAAAATAACAAAACAGTAAAATTTATGGCTCTAGTATTGTTTGTTACTATATTGGCGATAATATTAGTATCAGGAACTTATGCAAAATATACTACATCTGCTACAGGTTCAGACACTGCAACAGTTGCAAAATGGTCTATTAAATTAGGTAATGAAGATATTGCTAAATCTACAGAAAAGACTTTTACAATTGACTTATTTAGTACTATTACAAATACTGATGGTTCTGAAGAAAAAAATGTAAAGAAAACAGATGGATCTTTAATTGCACCTGGTACAATGGGAAGCTTTACTCTTCTATCATTAAAGAATGAATCAGAAGTAAATGCTAAATATAGTGTAACTTATACTTTATCAAATGAAAGCGGTGTGCCATTAGAATTCACAACAAACAAGGACGATGAAAGTTCTTGGAAATCTGATTTCACTGCTGTAAATGTTAGCAATGAGGCACTTGCTACGGATGCTACTGCAACTACAGCTACTGTATACTGGAGATGGGCATTCACAAAAGATACAGCAAGAGATACATCTGATACAACACTTGGAACAACAACACCAACTGTTACTTTAACAGCTAAAATAGATGTTGAACAAGCAGATTAATAGATATTGTAAAAGCTCTATTTAATTAAGCAATAGAGCTTTTATAGAAATATATTGACAAAAGATTTTGTTTTTTTTGTGAGTATATTTCTAGTATATGGAGGGAAAAATTGGAACAGAAGAGGCAAATTTCTAGAAAAAATTTAAAGAAAATAATTTATGTGCTAATAATTATAATACTAATTTTAATACTACTTTTAGTGTGGAAAGTAGGAAGAATTGGAATTGATGAAAGACCTACTTCTGGTAAAGTATATACCAATGGGATTGAAGTTACAGAAAATGATATTGGAATTGAAAAGAATACAAAATTAAATATATTCAACAATGAGAAATTTAATGGAGAGAAAATTATAGCGCCACATTCAAAAGGTACATACAAATTTTATATAAAAAATAAGTCAAATCAAGACATGAGATATAATATAAGCTTTGAAGATGAGATGAAAAAAATTGTTAATATGAAGTATACACTAAAAATAGACAATATTTTCATAAAAGGAAGTAAAGATAGTTATACTTCAATAGAACAACTAGGCATAACCGACATTACTGTACCAAAAGATTCTGTAAATATATTTACTTTGGAATGGTATTGGGAAGACGATGATAAGTTAGATACAGAAATAGGAACATCTGATGATAGATACTATACTATAAATTTAAAGATAGAAGCTTCTCATGATTAAAGCAAAGAGATTAAATGTTTGAAATTATTTACAAATGAAGCTATAAAAGAGAGAAACTTAACATTGTTTCTAAAACAAAAATAAAAATTTACCGGAAAATTTAATTGCTTTCGGTAAATTTTTATTTTTTTATGACAACAGGTGGTACTTCAAATTTTATATTAAAACATTGGAACTTATCTGTCTCACCTGAATCAAGGCAATCTAAATATATATCAAGTTCATCTAAATTTCTGCATGCTGCAATTATTGCTGGATGCAAATTATAATTAAATAGCAATTCTAAACCTAAATCAAAAGAAAATTTAAGAGATTTTTTCTCTTTATTTCTTGCTAATTTAAAAGCTTCTCTAAATCTTGAAAAGGCCAAAGATTTAAACATTGAGATAGGAAGAGTATACTTTTGCTTAATTATTTCATCAAAAGCCATATTGTTATTATAGCTACTTATTTCTTCTAGTTCAGAAACATAATATGGTAAAATAACGCTTTGCTGTATCTCTGAAATTATCAATGTATTTTCAACAATATTATCTTTATTTAGAACCAAATCTGTAACTACTTTTCCTGAACCAGAATGGTTATTTGAATCTTTTGAGAAAGATGTATTTTCAGTTGTATCTTGAACTTTTCTTGTAATTTCATTTTGAATATATTTTTCGACTAAAGGAATAATCGAAAACAAAAACTGTTCAATATCATTGTTATTACTAGAAAGTGCGTCTAGGTTAGAAGAAAAAGAGTCAGTATTATTAATTGAATTGCTATTTTTGTTTTTATTTGAATCCGGATTTGAAGAAGAACTTGAAATGTCTTTAAGATTTGCAATTAGCGATTTATTAATATTAGATTTTACTATTGCATCTTTTAGCTTCTCTAAGAATGCATTATCAAAAATTATCATTTGTTTCACCTCAGTAATAATATTATATATTAACTTTTTATAATTTACAACAATTTATGAAAAAAACTTGACAAATTCAATATGTTTGTAGTAAAATAATAATGTTCAAGAAGAAGCAATCCACTTCTCACCCTAGCAGTTAGTTGCAAAAGGTAGAATTTAATATACATTAAGTGAATTATATGTGGAAAACATATAGTAAAATGTGTGTGGGTTGGCTTTTGAATAAAAAGTCAATTTTTTTTTCGGAGGTGTTTTAATATAAAACAAGAATTACTAATAAATGAAAAAATTAGAGCAAAAGAAGTTCAATTAATAGGAGCTAATGGAGAAAAGCTAGGAGTTGTTTCATTAGAAGAAGCTTTAGACAAAGCTTATGAAGCAAAATTAGATTTAGTGCTAGTTTCGCCAGCAGCAAAACCACCAGTTTGTAAGCTTATGAACTATGGTAAATATAAATTTGAACAAGCAAAGAAAGAAAAAGAGTCAAGAAAAAATCAAAAAACTTTTGACTTAAAAGAAATTAGAGTTACACCAAACATTGAAAAACATGATTTTGAATTTAAAGCAAAAAATGTTAGAAAATTCATAGAAGACGGAAACAAAGTTAAAATAACTGTTAGATTTAGAGGAAGAGAATTAAATTACGTAAAAATGGGTGAAGAAACATTAAACGAATTTATTGAAAATTTATCTGATATAGCAACAGTTGAAAAGAAACCTTTATTAGAAGGAAAAAACATGTTTATAATACTTACAAAAAAAGTTGAAAAATAATTTAGATTATTAATAGCTAAAATGCTATTTATATATAATTAGGACAAATCCTAAACAAGCAAAACAATAAGGAGGAAATTATTATGCCAAAGTTAAAAACAAACAAAGCTGCTAAGAAAAGATATAGCTATACAGCAACTGGAAAAGTAAAAAGAACAAAGTCAAATAGAAGACACTTACTTGCAAACAAGACATCAAGAGCAAAAGCTAGAGGAAGCGTTCTAGATGCTTACGCAGACAAAACTTGTGAAGCAGGAATTAAAAAATTATTACCTTATGGTAACAAATAGGAATAAAGAAATAGGGAAGGTGAATAGAAAATGGCAAGAGTAAAAACAGCAATAATTACACGTAAAAAGCATAACAAAATATTAAAAAGAGCAAAAGGATACTATGGTGCAAAACACTACAGATTCAGAACTGCAAAACAACAAGTTATGAAATCTGGAAACTATGCATTCACAGGAAGAAAAGACAAAAAGTCTAACTTCAGAAAATTATGGATAGCAAGAATCAATGCTGCAGCAAGAATGAATGGAATTACATACAGCGAATTAATCAATGGATTAAAGAAAGCAAATGTTGTAATAAACAGAAAAATGCTTGCTGAAATGGCTGTAACAGATCCAGCAGCTTTCACAAAAGTTGTTGAAATTGCAAAAAAAGCAAAATAATAAAATATAAATAATAGAAGAATCTAATTATTAAAATTGAATTTAATAATTGGGTTCTTTTTTGTCACTTAAAGCAAACATGGGTAAAACCGTGGTTATGATTTTGTTACAACTTTTGACAATAACAATTGGAAATGAATTGAAAGTGAATTTGGAAATAAATGAAAAAACAGTTGCAAATGAAAAAATGTAATGGTAGAATTGACTAAGACAATACGAAGGAGGAAAAAAGAAAGATGAACAAAAAATTAAAGAACAAACAAGAAAAAGGAATTACGCTTATTGCTTTGGTTGTAACTATTATAATAATGCTAATATTGGCTGGAGTTAGCATTAAACTTGCAATAGATAATAATGGTGTAATAGGAAATGCTAAAGAAGCAAAAGACCAGTATGAGCAGGCACAAGCTAATGACGAAAGTGGAATGGGAGATTTGGCTTCGAAACTGAAAGAACAAATAGATGCAAATAAAAACAATAATTTAGGTTCAGGAAGTTCTGGAAGTACAGTAGATAGAGTGCCAATTCCAGAAGGTTATTACTATGTTGGTGGAACAAAAGCAAAAGGATTAGTTATTTCTGATAATGTAGCAGATAAAGAATTAGACAAAGGAAAAGAAAATGTAAGAAGAGATTTAGCAGGAAACCAATGGGTGTGGGTGCCTGTTGAAACACCAAGTAGTTTGTATACAACAGTAACAGAAGGAGTAGCACTTTCAGGAAGTACAGGAGTAAAAACTACTAAATATACCAATTCAGCTATAATAAGTGGAAAAACAAGAGTTAAACCTGGAGATACAAGTGGCAATAGAGAGCCAGATTTGGTACTTGGAAGTAATGGAACAAGTTACGATTATGCAAATTATGCAACAGCAGGATTTAGTAGTTTAGCAAATATGGCGGAGACTATGAAAAGTGACTATGAAGAAATGATTGCAAGTTTAGAAAAATATAAAGGATTTTATATAGGAAGATATGAATTATCAGCTAATGGAGAAAAGACAGGAGCTACTCAAACATGTGGAAATGGTGTAAATTGGTATACATTATATAAAAATTGTACTACTCTTGCTTCGGGTTCAATAGTAAAAACCAGAATGATATGGGGATTGCAGTGGGATGCGACATGTAATTGGTTAGATAGCTCTGGATTCAGTATAACAGATTCAAGTACTTGGGGAAATTATTATAATAATACAGCAGATGGACATGGAACAAAACAAAATACAGGCTTTAGTGAAAAATGGAAGGCAAATAATATCTATGACTTTGCCGGAAACTGTTATGAATTCACACAAGAAGCGACATACACCTTCAGCAGAGCTCTCAGAGGAGGCGGCTATCGCTACGATGGCTCTGGCCGTCCGGCTTCTATTCGTGACGGCAGCAATGCTAGCATCGCTGACAGCGGCATTGGTTCTCGCCCTACTTTATATTTGATACCATGAGATATGGAAGCGATGAGTTCTAAATAAGAACTCATAACTTCAATGACAAGAAATTAACATAAAGATGACTATGCACCTAAAGCATAGAGAATGGAATACGCTATGTGGAAAATTTTAGGTGGTACCCATTGAAAATGGGCCACACATCTAAAATTTTCCACATAGATTTTTTGTGTAATTTAGAAAATATTCAATTTTTACTTGCATTTAGCTTTTTTTTGTGGTAAATTATTATGTAGAATTTAATAAAAATAAAAACTATGAAGAGGACACGGTAAATAAAACTAATTAACAGAGAGTCAAATAAATGCTGAGAATTTGATAAATTAAAGATTATTTATTATCACCTTGGAGTTGTTTATGTGAAAGAATATTTTTACTAAAAGCAGTTGTGAGCTAAAAAAATCATATGAAGCTCAGCTTAATTTTTATTCATTAAGTAACAAAAGTATTTAAGTAATATAAATCGTAATCTTGCGTCAAGAGAAAAGGAGTGGAAAGTAAGCAGAAAATTTAAATGCATGCTTTCAAGTTAGGTGGTACCACGGATATTAATTCGTCCTATATGTATAGGGCGATTTTTTGATGCTAAAAGAGCAAAAAAGCCCAATGGGGACGCCCTTTTTTGGGCGAAGCAATGGATGAAAAGTTTATAAATTGATTTTTTATCAAGCAACAAAACTTTTCGCCCAAAGAAGGGCGTCCCTAATGGGCGAAAATGAAAGGAGTAATTTATATGAGTGAAGAGAAGAAAGATTATTCAAGCACACTTAATTTACCAAAGACAGATTTTCCGATGAGAGGAAATTTGCCAACTAAAGAACCAGAAACATTAAAGGCAGTTTTTGAGAATGGACTATATGAGAAGATTTTAAAGAAAAATGAAGGACATAAGCATTTTGTTTTACATGACGGACCTCCTTATGCTAATGGAGAAATTCATGCTGGACATGCTTTAAATAAAATTTTAAAGGATACAATCGTAAGATATAAGGCTATGAAAGGATTTTATGCTCCTTATGTTCCTGGATATGATACACACGGAATGCCAACTGAAAAGAAGGCTATTGAGAAGCTTGGACTGGATAGAAGCAAGATTCCTGTTACAAAGTTTAGAGATACTTGTAGAGAATTTACAACAAATTACAAGGATATTCAAACAGAAGGCTTCAAACGTCTTGGTGTTCTTGGAGACTGGGACCACCCTTATATAACTTATGACCATGCAACAGAGGCAAGACAAATTGGTGTATTCGGAGATATGTACAAAAAAGGATATATCTATAAAGGATTAAAACCAGTTTACTGGTGTACTGATTGTGAAACAGCATTAGCAGAAGCTGAAATTGAATATAAAGATGTAACAGGAGAATCTATATATGTGAAATTCCCTGTTGAAGATTCTAAGGGCTTGTTTTATAAAAAAGATACTTATATGGTAATTTGGACAACTACACCTTGGACTCTACCAGGAAATATGGGAATTACAATTGGTGCAGATTATGAGTATAGCATGGTTGAGTTAAAAGAAAACAAGGAGAATGCAAAACTTGAAAGATTAATAATTGCAACAGAGCTTGTAGAAAAAGTTATGAAGCTTGCTGAAGTAGAAGATTACAAAACAGTTCAAACCTTTAAAGGCTCAGAATTAGAAGGAGTTCTATGCAAGCATCCATTCTTAGACAGAATGTCTAGAGTAGTTCTTGGAAGTGAAACAACTGTAAATGTTACTCTTGATGAAGGTACTGGAGCAGTTCATACAGCACCTGCTTATGGTAAAGAGGACTATTTACAAGGATTGAAAGATAAACTTGGAATGGTTGTTGCAGTTGATGATAAAGGAAAACAAACAGCCGAGGCCGGTGAGTTCGCTGGTCAATTCTATGCAAAATCTAACAAGACTATAACAGCTTGGTTAGACGAAAATGGATATTTATTAAAAGCTGTAAAAATAGAGCACTCTTATCCACATTGCTGGAGATGCAAAAAGCCAATAATCTTCAGAGCTACACCACAATGGTTTGCATCTGTTGATGGATTTAGAGATGATGTTTTAAAGGCTATTAAGACAGTTACATGGCACCCAGATTGGGGCGAGGACAGAATGAGCGAAATGATTAAAGGAAGAAACGATTGGTGTATTTCAAGACAACGTACTTGGGGTGTTCCACTTCCAATATTCTATTGTAAAGACTGTGGAGAGCCCTATGTTACAGAAGAATCTATAAAGAAGATTCAAGATGTTGTAAGAACAGAAGGAACAAATGCATGGTGGGCAAAAGAAGCAAAAGATTTAGTACCAGAAGGTGCAAAATGTCCAAAGTGTGGATGCACAGAATTCAAGAAGGAAACAGACATAATGGATGTTTGGTTTGATTCAGGTTCTACACATCAAAGCGTCCTTGTTGAAAGAGGATTAGACTATCCAGCAGACTTATATCTAGAAGGAAATGACCAATATAGAGGTTGGTTCCAATCTTCATTATTAACATCAGTTGCAGTAAATGGAATTGCTCCATACAAAGAAGTTCTATGTTGTGGATTCGTTGTAGATGGTCAAGGAAGAAAAATGTCTAAGAGCTTAGGAAACGGAGTATCTCCAATAGATGTTTCAAACAAATTTGGAGCAGATATATTAAGACTGTGGGCTCTATCATCAGACTATTCTATGGATGTAAACTTATCAGATGACATACTAAAAGGAATTTCAGATGTTTATAGAAAAATAAGAAACACAGCAAGATATATCTTAGGAAATACTTATGACTATGACCCAGAAAATCCAGTTGCTTATGAAGATTTACAAGAAATAGATAAATGGGCATTAACAAGATTAAATAAATTGATTAAAGACTGTACAAAGGATTACGACACATACAGTTTCGGAAACTGCTACCACGATGTAAACCAATTCTGCGTTGTAGACATGAGTAGCTTCTATCTTGACATAATAAAAGACAGATTATACACAGAAAAAGCAGATTCAGTAGCAAGACGTGCAGCACAAACAACTATGTATTACATACTAGATGCACTAGTAAAAATATTAACACCAATGATTTCATTCACAGCTGAAGAAATTTGGTCAGCAATGAAACATACAGAAAAAGAAAATGTAGAAAGCCCAATGCTTGCAGACTATCCAGTTCCAAATGACGAATGGGATAACAAAGAAATAGCAGAAAAATGGGAGAAAATAATCAAAGTTAAGAATATAGTTGCAAAAGACTTAGAACTTGCAAGAGCAGAAAAAACAATAGGAAACTCTCTAGACGCAAAAGTTACACTATATGCAGAAGGAGAGGAATACAAATTCTTAAAAGAAAATGAAGAATTAATAAAACTTGTATTAATTGTATCTGGACTAGAAATACAAGAAAATAACAGAAAACAAGAAGAAAAACTTGGAGTAAAAGTAGAACATGCAACAGGCGAAAAATGCGAAAGATGCTGGATGTACAATGACCACCTAGAAGATGGACTATGCCCAAGATGTAAAGAAGTACTAGAGAAATAAAAAATCGCATCAAAAAGAAGCTTCGCCCAAGAGGGACGCCCCTTTTTGGGCGAAAATATGGTTAATGAAAAATATTCAGATGTTTAAGTTATTTGTGAGACGAAGAAAAGTGAATGCTTCGTCTCTTATAACTTAAAATAGAATGTACAATTTTAACAATTCCTGAATACACTAAAAGGTGCAAAAAAGAGAAAATGTGTCTTGAAAATTTACATCTTTTAATATAGAATACATTTAGCATATCAGAAAAGTAAAAAGAAAGGAAATATATAAATGCATAGTTATAATTTTGTTTCGCATTCTGAAGAAGATACAATTAAATTTGCAGATGAATTTGCTGCAAAATTAAATGGCCATTCTATAATAGTTCTTTCAGGTGACTTAGGCTCTGGAAAAACAAAATTTACAGAAGGAATTCTTAAGCATTTTGGATTAGAAAATGAAATTTCAAGTCCAACATTTACTATCGTAAATGAATATGATGCAAAGAACTTCAAAATCTTCCATTTTGATTTATACAGACTTGCGGATGTTGACGAATTTTACGCTATGGGTGGCGAAGAATATTTGCAAAATGGTCTTTGTATATTTGAATGGGGCGAAATGATTGAAGATATTTTGCAAACCAACTACACAAAAATAACTTTTTCTAGAGATAATGATAATACTGATATAAGAAAGCTAGAAATCGAGGAAATTTAGATTAGAAATAATATGAATTTTTGCTAAAAGTCTTAGCTGAAGTAATATATAGATAAAAGACACGTCTAACAAAAAAATTGTATAGCGTTTGGAAAAAATTAATTATTTTAAATTTAATTTTTGAATTATGAAAGGAAATAAAAATGAAAATTCTTGCTGTTGACACATCGTCAAAAAATTGTTCTGTTTCTATTGTTGAAGTTGATGAAAATGAAAAATTTAAAGTGCTTGCAGAAGGCAATAATGATGATGAAAGGACTCATTCCGTTAAGCTTATGCCAATGATTGATAACATGTTCAAATCTTCTAATTTAAGTTTAGATAATATTGATTTACTAGCGTGTTGTCTAGGACCGGGCTCTTTTACAGGAATAAGAATTGGGATTGCTACAATGAAAGCTTTTGCAGACGCAAAAAATATTCCTACAGTTGGTGTAACTTCACTTGAAAGTTTAGCCTACAATACTGAAAATGCTTCAATAATCTGTTCTCTTATAGATTGCAAACATAAAAATGTATATTCAGGTATTTTTGAAATAAATAGCAATAGTGAAAATCCCACTTATGTTCAAGTTCAAGAAGATATTTCTGATGAGATAAATGCAGTTCTAGATAATTTAAAATCTGTTTGTTCAAAGGATTTAGAAAACAAAAAACTTACTTTTGTTGGTGACGGAAGTGTTTTATACAAAGACGTAATTACTGAAAAATTTACTGATTATGATATAGGATTTTCTTGCAGTAATATTCAATCAAGCATATCACTTGCAAAATGTGCTTATTTTAAATTTAAACAAGGACTTGCTGGAGATTCAAATAATATTTCACCTATTTATTTAAGAAAATCTCAAGCAGAACAAGCCACAAATAAGTAATCTTGTAGCCTGATTATATTAATTTTTTGATTTTTCAATATTATAAATTTGAAAAAAATAGAGTTAAATTATATAAGGAGATTTTATGAGTAATAATAAAATTGATAATTCAATAAATAAAAATTTAGAAAATAATTCAGAAATTTCTCTTTCACCATTCACTCTACCAGAATTAGAAAAAATTAAAAATTGCATTACTTCTGATTTTGATGATTTTTGGAATTATGACACTCTAAAAGACGAATTAAATTCTGAATTTTCTAAGTATATTGTTGCAAAAACTCAAGATAATAATATAGTAGGTTTTTGTGGAATAAAAATTATTCTTGATGAAGCTGAATTAATGAATATTGTTGTAAAAAAAGATTTTAGAGGAAAAAAGATTTCTTCTTACATGTTAAATGAAACAATTCAGTATTGTAAAAATCATGAAATTAATGCAATAAATTTAGAGGTAAATATTAAAAATACTATTGCAATTAATCTTTATAAAAAGTATAATTTCAAAGAGGTCGGTCTAAGAAAAAAATACTATAATGGAATTGATGATGCAATTCTTATGACACTTGAACTTTAACACTTTTGTCGTTTTTTCTTGCATTTTTTTATAAATTGATATATGATTTATAATTTTTAGAAAAAACGACAAGTTTTAATATACATATATGAAAAAAATAGGAGGAATTAACCAATGAAAAATGAATTTGAGCTTTCATACAAACGTTTAAAATCTACATGTAACCCAAACTTATTTAAGTTTGAAACAACAGAGAGCCTTGAACCAATAAGTGCAGGAATCGGTCAAGAACGTGGAATCAAGGCTTTGGAATTTGGTCTAAATGTTGATATTAATGGTTACAATCTTTATATTGAAGGACCTAGTGGTGTTGGAAAAACAATGTACACAAAACACTATCTAGATACTATTTCTAAGAAAAAGAAAATCCCACAAGATTGGTGTTATGTTTATAATTTTGATAATCCTAACGAGCCTGTTGCAATACCTCTTTCTGCTGGACAAGGTAAAGAATTCCGTGATGCAATGGACAGATTTATTAAGGATATTAAACATGACATTAAAGAAACTTTCAGCAATGATGATTTTGAAAAAGAAAAGGCTTTGATTAAGCAAGAATATGACGCAAAAAGAGAATCTTTAATGGCTAAACTTAATGAAACCTCTTCTCAGTATGGCTTCCAAGTTAAGTCTGCAAACAACGGTATTTACATGATGCCAGTTATAAACGGTAAAACTATTGAGGAATCTGAATTTGAGAAACTTGATGAAAGTACTAAGAAAGAATTCGAGGATAAATCAACAATCGTTCAACAACATGTTATGAATGCCATATCTCAAATAAAAGCTATTCAATCTGAAGCTGACCAAAAGATTTCCGAGTGGCAATCAAATGTTGCATTGCTAACTGTAAATGCACACATCAATTATATAAAATCAAATTTCAAAAGAAATAAAAAAATAAATAAATTTTTGGATGATGTAAAGAAAGATATTTTAAAAAATGTAAATGCTTTCTTAGTTGATGACAAAAAGCAATCAGCTAATGTAGCTCAAAATCCAAGACCTGAAGTTCAACAACCTTGGCTAAACTACAGAGTAAACTTATTTATTGATAATAGCAACCACGAAGGTGCTCCTGTAATAATGGATTCTAACTATTCTTATCCAAATATTTTTGGCAAATTGGAATATGAAAATTATTATGGTAGTTTAAAAACAGATTATACAATGTTAAAGCCTGGTCTTCTTCATATTGCAAATGGTGGATATTTAATAATGCAGGCTGCCGATCTGCTTTCAAATCAATCTTGCTATAATTCTTTGAAAAAAGTATTAAGAACTAAGGAACTTGGCATTGAAAATTTAGTAGACCAACATTCTTCAATGGTTATGGTTTCTTTGAAACCTGAACCCATTCCACTTAATTTAAAAGTTATTTTAATTGGAAATGATAACATTTATCAAACTTTAATTTCTGTTGATGCAGATTTCAGAAAGCTATTTAAAATAAAGGTTGAATTTGAAGATGATGCACCACTAACAGTTGATAACATGAACAAATTAGCTAGAGTTGTTGAAGGCTTCTGTAAAACAGAAGAACTTCCGCCTCTTGATCGAACAGGAATGGCAAAAGTTATAGAATTCGCCTCTCGCCTTGCAAATGATCAAACTAAACTTTCTACAAGATTTAGCGAGATTACACAAATTGTTGGCGAAGCAGCAACTCTTGCAAAACTTCATCGTGAAAAAGTTATTTCTGGTGAAACAGTTGACTTAGCTTTAGCACAAAGACAAGAACGTGTTCAAAAATATAATGAAAAATATATCGAAATGATAAACAACAACACTCTTTTAATAGATACAAAAGGATTTAAAGTAGGACAAATAAATGGCCTAACAGTAATGAGTCTTGGAGATTATTCATTCGGACTGCCAACAAAGATAACCGCAAACACTTATGTAGGAAAAAATGGAATTATAGACATAGAGCGTGAGGTTGACATGTCTGGGTCTTCTCACTCAAAAGGAATTTTAATATTAGCGGGATATTTAGGTGAAATGTTTGCTCAAGACATGCCTTTATCTTTAACAGCAAGTTTATGTTTCGAGCAATTATATAATGGAGTTGATGGAGACAGTGCTTCTTCAACAGAACTGTATGCAATACTTTCAAGCCTGTCTGGAATTCCTATAAATCAAGCGATTGCTGTAACAGGTTCAGTAAACCAAAAAGGTGAAATTCAACCAATAGGCGGAGTAAATGAAAAAATTGAAGGATATTTCAAAATTTGCAAACTGCGTGGATTAGATGGTTCACATGGTGTAATGATTCCAAAACTTAATGAACAAAATTTAAATTTGTCTGATGAGGTTGTTGATGCTGTAAAGCAAGGATTATTCCATATTTATACTATTTCAACAATAGAACAAGGAATAGAAATATTAACAGGTGTCCCAGCAGGTCGTAAAGATGAAACTTCAAGATTCCCTGCAGGATCTGTTAATTGCCTAGCTTATGCAAAACTAAGAAAATATGCAAAAGTAAGTAAAGAAGATTAAAATGTCAAAATTTAGTTACAATTTACTATATGATATATCTAAATTTTATTGATAATTAAAAGTCTCTAATTACAAAAATTGTAAGTTTGTAAATAAAATATGAATGATTTTGATTAAGCAGCTGTAAACTACAATAGAAAATAAAAAATTTCATTAGAAAAAATTAAAAATATTGTTGAAATAATAAATTTGTTATGATATTATAGAAATGTAAACAAAAGTGCAAAAAACGCAAAAGAAAAGAAAAAGGAGTAATAGAAAATGAACAAACCAGCAAATCGTTGTGGCTGTACACACACACACACACACACACACACATGTATTCTTACTGAAGAAAAATTAGCAAAAATTGCTAGTGTTTGTTTGTCATACTCAAAAATAGAAAATAAAAAAGTTTGCAATATTCAAAAAAAATATAAATATATGAAGATAGGAGTAGTTTAGAAAAACTATTTCTGTCTTTTTTGCGTTTAAAAATACTTTTGAAAAATAGAGGTTTTATAGATAAATCCTAAAAATCTAAAAAAACTAAAACACAGGGTAAAACAAAGATAAAGTATTAATTCCTTACAAGAAATTAGAATTATAAAATTATACCTTGTTAGAAAGAGAGGAAAAAGTAAAAATGAAAAACAAACAAGAAAAAGGAATTACACTTATTGCGTTAGTAGTGACAATAGTAGTCTTGCTAATATTAGCAGGAGTAAGTATAAGATTAGTACTGACCAATAATGGAGTAATAAGTAAAGCAAAAGAAGCAGAAAAATTGACAGATGAGGGAAATGCAAAAGATATTATGTCATTATATTTAGCAGGATTAGCTTTTGAAAAGGAGCAAGATAGTGGATTTAGATTAGCAGATTATTTAAGTTCAAATATAGGAAATGACGGATTAGAAGATTTCTTAAATAATGGAGATGGACATGCTCAGGTAGCATATAAGGGATATAAATATCTTGTAAATTTGGATGATTATAGCTTCGAATATTTAGGAAAAACAGATGGAGAGGGAGTAAATAGACATATAAAACAAGTATTAGACAATAATAATGAAGACGTACCCGGAATAGCCATGGTAGAAGCAGGAGAAATAGAAACAGAAGATTTAGGTTGGAAGGTATTAAGTGTAAATTCAGATGGAACAGTAAATTTAATAGCAAATAAGAATACGGGATTTGAAGTATCGTTATCAGGAATAAATGGATATACAAATGGAGTAAAAGCACTAAATGAAATATGCTCAAAATTATATGGAAATCTAGAGATAAATGGAGTAAAAGTACTATCAGCAAGAAGTGTAAATGCAGAAGATTTTTATAATATAAAATATACATCAAATGGTAGAGTATATGAAAACAGTAAAAAAATACAACCATATATAAATACACTAGATGTAGCAAATAATGGATATTCAACAGAACAAATAAGTGAATATATAGATGTAAGTAATACATCGGCGGTGCAAGCAAGTAACACAAACATGCTTTTAGCAAACACAAATCCAACACTAAGAAATCAAAATAGAACCAACAAAGAAACAGTAAATATGATAAGTACAGGAAACAACTACTGGCTAGCAACAAGATATGGATATTCTGATTATACAAGAACAGATGGAACAACAAAATATTCAGAAGACTTATCAATCGAAGTATATCAATTCAATTATGTAAGAACAGATGGAGCATATACAACAACATTATTCCAAACACAGAATAATTATAATACAACAGGTTCAAATAGCACATATAATTGTGCATTACGTCCAGTAATAACAGTATCAGGAGATAGCATTCAAAACAAAACAGTAGGAACAACAGTAACAACAGATCCATTCTATAAGGGAAAGACAGGAACAGAGGCACATGGATATGTAAAAGCAGATTCAATAGCAAGTTTATTAGGAGTAGATATAAAATCAGTAAATAAAATAAATTCAGGTTTACCAACAAAAGAAGCAGATATGACATGGACAAAATTAGAAGATGGAGGATACGACTCATTAACAGGAGAATTTGATACAGAACATTATGATTATTATATAGCAGATAGAACAACAAACTTACAGATGAGATTAACAGGAGCAGCAGCATATAATAATGGGGTATTAGCAATGGATACAGTATGCAAAAACTTATATGGAAATTTAACAGAAATAAAATTAAGTAACGGAAAAACTAAAAAAGTAAATGTTGTAGTAGCTAGAAATGCAAAATTTGAAGATTTTGTTGATGACAGCAAATTAAGTGGATCTTATGGAGGAGTATGGTCAACAAATGCAAATGACTCAACAGCACCAAATAAAATAACAAGTACAAATAATAGATATGCTCCAACATTATTTACACAATATGAAAATATAGATAAGAGCAATGGAGCAAGCAAAGGATACTCAGACGCAAAAATAAGCTCATACAACTTAAGCAATGCAGGAACAAGCTCTTTCGTATCAACAGAAGAAAAGAGCAATTATGCTTACGAAAAATACAATGCAGATCCAGGATTAAAAGTAATATATAATGCTTACTGGGGAAGTGCAAATAGAAATACAGCGAACATTAGAACGGGAAAAGATTATTGGCTTTCTTCGCGCTGCGTTAATGCGTATTGGTACCGCAGTTACTTCTGCTTGCGCTTTGTGTCAGGTGGCTCTGTCACGGCCAGCTATGTGTTCTACTCTGACCCCTACTCTGGCTCTTATTGTCGCGGTCTCCGCCCAGTCTTGCAGGTTTCTAAATAGT
>ULWW01003602.1_pt1 | contig 16936 bp, 6 predicted proteins | sample 1960741 | NCBI WGS metagenome assembly ULWW01 (sample SAMEA4835823, study PRJEB28245) | human gut metagenome | biome: gut microbiome; material: fecal sample | place: Denmark | collected 2008
ATCGTGAAGCGCATCGAGTTCCGTTTTCCCGTGTATTTCAAGGGCTCGGAGATCAGCGGACTTTGTTGGGACGAAACGGATATGTCGGAGACGGTTTGTGCATTGTCCAAACTTCAAGAGGGGAAAACATATCGAGATTGAAGCATTTGGAAATGATTTAACATCAACATAAGGAAAACCCGGAGCAGCACTGGAAAGGTACTGCTTCGGGTTTTTTACTGTTTAGCCTTGTATGCTTCGCCCCACGCCCGCATGGAATCCAAAATGGGTTTCAGGCTTTTGCCGAGTTCCGTCAGCGAATATTCCACCCTCGGCGGCACTTCGGGATAAACCGTGCGGGTGATGATACCATCGGCTTCCATCGAGTGCAGGCTGTCTGTCAGCACCTTCTGGCTGATTCCCTCCAAGTCCTTTTTCAGTTCATTGAACCGCCACGGACGGGCCAGCAGATTTCGTATGATAAGCAACTTCCACTTGCTTCCAATCAGCGCCACGGTAGTTGCTACCGGGCAAGCGGGCATTTCTTCTTTTGTCAGCATCGCAGCACCCCCAATAGTTCAAATTATAATGTTACATCTAAATTATAATACAGTGCACTCTAATTTTCAAGCAGTTACTTTCAGGTGAGCTGTGTTGCTTCTTGTGCCCCAGTAATCAATTGTGCGTACTTGTGGCTGGGCATTGGTCTGTACCTGGAAAAGCAGAAGGACGGCAGCTGCATCAGGAATATGGTGTTTGCATTCCCTGTTCCAGTGAGCGGTCAGAAAGTGAAAGAACTTTCCTTGGAAAATGAAGCAACAGTCGAAATGGTATGCCTCTTAGTTCTGAGAAATCCAACGGCACATATCAACATGGATGTGGATGTGGACGAAAAGGTGCAAAAAAGGCTCTTCACGGAATCTTGTTGGTTGCCCCAAGATTCCGCGAAGAACCAAGCGATGTGAGAATCACTCCGTAATGTAGGTGTACTGCATATTGTAATCCTTTGCGTACTGCTCAGCGGCGGAGTCCGGCAGGACTTCCAGGACAAGGTTCGGACAGTTATGGAAAGGGCTGTTAACGAAAGGCGAGTTGCCAAAACTCGTTAGCTTGCGAAGATTGCCCAGCAATGCAAGCGACTCGCATCCGGAGAAGGCAAATTGATCGACCCTTTCCAAACTGCCCAGATTCGGAATTGAGGTCAACTTTTTGCATTGGTTGAACCCGTATGATCCGATAATGGTTACGTTGCTCAAATCGCCGATGCTTACCAAAGAGGTGCAGCCATCAAACGTCTCAGAGGGAATCTCTTTCAGGCTGCTTAAATCACCGACGGTTTCCAGCGCAGTGCATCCCATGAAACACTGCATCCCAATTGATTCCAATTTAGGCATATTGCCGATTGATTTCAGCGCGATGCAGCCCCTAAAGACAGAACTTTCAATGCTTGTAACATTGCTTAAATCACCAATGCTGACAAGCGCTTTGCAGCCAAAGAATGCACTACTCCCAATGGCGGTTAGTTTGTCAGAACAGTCAACGCTGATTAACGATACACAGTGTGAGAAAACATCGTATTCCAAGCGCGTCAAGCTGTACAAATCATCAACATGCTCCAGTGCACTGCAGCCGCTAAAAGCACCTTGCCCGATAGTTTCCAAGTTGTGCAGGGAACCGATGCTCTTCAGTGCAGTACAGCCCTTAAACGCATTCTGACCGATGCTGGTAATCTTGTCAAGTTTATCAACGTGTTCCAAGGCGCTGCAATTTGAAAAAGCTTCATTAGCGATGGACTCAACATTGTTCAAATCGCCGATGCTTACCAAAGAGGTGCAGCCATCAAACGCCTCATATGGAATCTCCTTCAGGCTGCTTAAATCACCGACGGTTTCCAGTGTGGTGCAGCTGACGAAACACTTTTGCCCCATTGACTCCAATTTGGGCATATCGCCGATTGATTTCAGCGAGATACAGCCTGTATAATGGCTGCCGTACCCAAATACGCCCTCGCCAAGGCTCACCAGATTATCTAAGTGTTCAAGACGTTCCAAACTGGAGCATCCAGCAAAAGCATAATATTCGATGGTTGTAACGCTGCCTAAATCACCGATGCTGACAAGCAATGCGCAGTTGAAAAATGCATTATCTCCAATGAATGTTAATTTGTCAGAACAGTCAACGCTGACCAACGATGCACAGTGTGCAAAGGCTCCGGATTCCAAGCGCGTCAAGCTGTACAAATCATCAACATGCTCCAGTGCACTGCAGCCGTTAAAAGCACCTTTCCCGATAGTTTCCAAGTTGTGCAGGGAACCGATACTCTTCAGTGCAGTACAGCCCATAAATGCATACTGACCGATGCTGGTAATCTTGTCAAGTTCATCAACGTGTTCCAAGGCGCTGCAATTCACAAAACCGTTAGAATCAATGGATTCGACATTACTCATGTTGCCGACACGAACAAGCGAAGAGCAGCCTTCAAATGCGTAAGAATCAATCGAAGTTACGCTGCTCATGTTGCCTACGCTCTCTAATGCGGTGCAGAAGCCAAAGGTGGAATATCCGATGGATGTGACTTTGCTTAAATCGCCAATGGTTTTCAGCGCTTTGCAGCTATTGAAGGCACAAGTGCCGAGTGTTGTGACATTGGTCAGATTCCCGACGCTGGTTAAAGCGGTGCAGCCAGCGAATGCACTGCTGCCGATGCTATTCAGCCGGGGCAGTTCAGGAAGGCTGGTCAATGCTTTGCAATTAGAAAACGCATATTCGCCGATGGTGCGGACGTTGGACATGTCCCCGATACTCGCCAGTTTGCTGCAGCCATAGAATGCATCTTTCCCAATGCTGGTAGCGCTGCTTAAATCGCCGACTGAAAGAAGATCCTTCAAACAGTAGAACAGCTTGTCAGGAACAGCCTTCAAGCTGCGTAAATCGCCAACCGTGGTTAGCGCAGTGCAGCCATCAAACACCTTGTCGCTGATGCTTGTCACACTGCTTAAATCACCAACGGTTTTCAGCGATTTGCAATTGCGGAATGTCTCTCGATTCAAGACGGTCAGCTTTTCCAAGCCGCTAATGCTGGTCAGTGATTCACAGCCGTAGAAGGCACCATACGCGATGCGTGTAACATTGCCGAGTTCCCCGATGCTTTGCAGGGAAGTACACTGCTTGAACGCATTTGCGCCGATGAAAGTAACGCTGCTGAGACTGCCGACGGTTTTCAGCGAAGTGCACTGATAGAAGGCGTTTTCGCCGATGGAAGTAACGCTGCTGAGATCTCCGATGCTTTCCAGTGACGCACAGGCATAGTCTTTTGACATGCCTTCGTCCGGAATCCAACGGCTGGAAACCCCAAAGGCAGAGTCGCCGATGCTTTCCAAATGGGGCATATCACCAACCCGAACCAAGGAGGTGCAGCCTACAAAAGCACTATTGCCAATACTTGTTACATTGCTCAAATGCTCCATGGATGTGAGCGATTCACAATCTCTGAAAGCGTAAGCACCAATAGTGGTTACATTATCGGTGATATCAAGTGTTTCCAACGCATAGCATCTGGAGAATGCGTATGCGCCAATGCTCGTCACATTCTCCAAACCTTCTACGCTTTGCAGATTGAAACAGCTGGCAAATGCGCTATCCGGAATGGCAGAAATGTTCGTTAGACCGCTAATGGTGGTCATGGCGCAGGACTCGAAAGCACCGCTGCCGATGCTTGTTACGTTGCTTAAGCCCTCAATGCTTGCAAGAGAATTGCAACTGAAAAATGCTTCCGCCCCAATGTGGACGTCATTTCCTCCGATTTCAAGCGTATTCAACTGACAATCGTAGAAAGCCCATCTTCCAATCTTTTTAATATTGTCTAAGCTGCTGATTTCTTTGAGTGAAGTGCAATACCCAAAAGCCCAATCCCCAATTGTTGTGACATGCTGCAAACTTCCGATTTCTGCTAAAGACGCGCAGCTGAAAAAGGCTGAATCACCGATTTGTTCGACATTAGAAATGTCGCCAATACGCTTCAGTGAATCGCAATATTGTTCTGTTCCATCGTCCCAACTGATACTGTATGAAAAAGCAGACGCGCCGATACTTTTCAGATGGGGCATATCACCGAGCTGCGTCAGTGATTTGCAGCCTGCAAAAGCAGATTCGCCAATGCTCGTCAAAGAAGTCAAATCTCCAACATCTTGCAGTGAAATGCAGTTATAGAACGTGAAGTCGCTGAGATTTGTCACATTCTCCAGCCCCTGCAACTTTACCAGCGCCGTGCATCCATCGAATGCGTGCGCGCCAATCTCTGTCACGCTGCTGGGAATCGTGATCTCTTTCAGGCTCGTGCAGCCCGAGAAGGCGTAATCCCCGATGGCAGTTACAGAATCAGGAATTTTCACGCTGACAAGGCTCGTGCTGTTTGCAAACGCATATTCATCAATGCGTTTTACGTTTGCGGAAATTTCGTAAGTCGCGACATTTCCGCCGCTTGGAGCGTCCGCGCTGTCCGCCAGTGCGGGTAGGACCAGACAGCTTCCGATCAGCAGACTGGTCAGCGTAATCGTCAAAAGTTTCTTGGATTTCATGCGTATCAACCCCTTTCTCGATTTCCAGCATACAGCAATTTCAAGAAAAAGTCAATAGCAGAATCAAGAAAATTAAGGAAAAATACAGAAACCAAATCGAATGCTATGCCATGCACCGTCAAATCAATAAGATGCCAATACTATATTCAGAAAAAATTGTCAAGAAACGATTACCAATCATGTTGACAAGCTGGGAAAACCTGCGTATAATAAATATGGAAAACTGGCAGTTTGCAACAGGGAAAAAGCGGATGGAGGAGAATTGCACATGAAACGTTGGAAGGTCACATTCGGACTGTTCTTGCTTCTTTTTGCGCTGGCAACGACAGTTGCTTGCGCGGAGACAAAGGAAGCGAAAATGGATTGGAACGATCGGACTGTCATTTTTGCCCAGCCGGGGGAAACAATCCACTTTACCTACGATGTTCCAGAAGATTATGTTGTGACAAAAGAGGAATGGCTATGGTATTTTTGCTATACGAATGGTCGTAGCGCTACTCTCTATGATGGCGAATATGGTGAGAGTCACATGGAAAGCTATACCTATGAGCCAACGGGAATCCATGTCGAATGGGATGGAAAAGGCAGCATTTCACTGTCTGCCAATGAAATGGTGCGTATTCAATTGCACTTAAATGAATACGAATATCTATTTGCATATGTGGTTGTTGCAGACCCGGCAGAGTACTATACCTATGAGATTCAGAGTGGGGAAGCGACGATTACAGGATATAATAAAGACCTTCTGCGCCGCAAAGTGCTGATTCCAGAAGAAATTGAAGGGTGTCCGGTTACAACGATCGGCGACCGCGCGTTTTATGATATGCCGTCGGGCATCGGCAAAGAATTTTACATTCCAGATAATGTAACTACCTTTGGCAAGGAAGCATTTGCAGCCAGTGCCTATTTGGACTCGGTTAGGATGCCGCAGAAGCTGACGAAAATGGGCGAGGGCGTATTTGCGGCATGTTTGCAAATGCACTTCTTGGAAATCCCTGATTCGTTGACAGAGATTCCGGACTATGCTTTTACAAACTGCTGGGGCTATGGAGAGGTGAATAAATACAGTGCTGAGCAGTCTATTGGTAGAGTTGAGCAGTGTGTTGGTAAAAATGTGACAAAAATCGGAAAATATGCGTTTGCTGGATGCTGGAATATGGGGAAGGCGTGGGGCGATGGTCGCCTGCCTGAAAAGCTCGAATCCATCGGGGAAGGCGCATTCCAGTATTGCTATAAAATAAAATCATTGGAAATCCCGTCTGGTGTGACGGTTATTCCGGATCGCGCATTTCAGGGCTGTGAAAGACTGGAATCCATTCAGATTGATGGCGATATTACGATGATTGGCGCGGAAGCCTTTGACGGCTGTGTTGCGCTGACGTCGATGCCGCTGTCGAAATCGCTGTCCCTGATTGGCGCTGATGCTTTCCGCGACTGCACGGAATTAACGGAGTTCCAGCTGCCGGAGGGCAACACGCACTATCAGGTGCAGCAGGGCGCGCTGATGACGGCAGATGCCACGCGGCTGCTGACTTATGCTGCCAGCGCACCGCAGCAAAGCTTTGTCATGCCGGAAACGCTGACACAGATTGATGATGGCGCACTCAAAAACCTGCGCTATCTGGAAACGCTGACTTTCTCGCCGATTTTCAGAGATTATCAGGCAGGCATGTTTGAAAATGCAACGGGCTTGAAGACGGTGAATTTCGGTGAAGGTACGCTGACGGCGATTCCTGACCGATTCTTCAAGGGCTGCACGTCGCTTGTTTCGCCCAATGCGTTCACGGGCGTGACGTCTGTTGGCGAATCGGCATTTGAAGGCTGCACGGCAGTGCAATCGCTGTCGTTTGATGATTCGCTGTCGAGCATCGGCACAAAGGCATTCCAGAACTGCTCGGCGCTGGAAAGTGTGCATATTCCGGACAGCGTAACGAGCCTGAGTGCAGCGGCGTTCCGGAATGACGTTTCCTTGACGGAATTCCAGATGCCGGAGCGCCTCCATACCGTCTCCGCGTCGGCGTTCAGCGGCTGCACGTCGCTGAAAACGGTGACATGGAGCAAGTATCTGCAAACCATAGAAGCAAATGCGTTTGAAAATACGGCCCTGACGGAAATCATCTTCCCGGAAAGCCTGACCAGAATCGGCGCGTATGCGTTTGCGGGCATTGGCACGCTGGAAAGCATCGTCCTGCCGGAAAATTTGAATACGATTGGTTCGTCTGCTTTTTCTGGCACTGGGATTCAGACGCTGAAGCTGCCCAAGAGCGTCACGACGCTGGGCAACGGCGCATGGATGAACTGTGCCGCCCTGCGGGAAGTTCAGTGGGACGCCGCGTTGACGAAAATCCCGGCGAGCACGTTTGAGCACTGCACTGCGCTGACCCAAATCGAACTGACGGACGGCATTGTGGAAATTGGCGCAAGGGCATTCAGCGGCAATGAAAGCCTAACCAATGTGACTTTGCCGCGCACGGTGCGGCGAATTGAAAGTGCCGCTTTTGAGGGATGCAGTGCGCTGACGGACATCCTGCTCTGGCCGGACGTGGAGGAAATCGCGGCGGATGCTTTTGCGAACTGCGAGAATCTGACCATCCGCGGCTGGAAGGGGTCTGCCGCTGAAAAAGCAGCCACGTCACAGGGCGTGAATTTTGCCGCGGCGGATCAGGAAATTTCCTACACGCTCAATGCCGCGCAGGATGGCTATCTTGTCAGCGGCTGCGATGAAAACGCAGTGCTGCTGGTGCTTCCGGCTGTGCATAACGGGCTGCCCGTGGTCGGTACTGCGGAAAACGCCTTTGCAAACTGCAAGTACCTGCAAGAAGTGCGCGTGGAAGCGGAAAGTGTGTATTTGCAGGTTTGTGACGGCATCCTGATGGACGCGGTGGGCAAAACGCTGCTGCTCTATCCGGCACGGCGCGCAGGAGCGGATTTGGTGATTGACGAAAACGTGACCGCCATTGCGGACTATGCGTTTGCCTACTGCCAGAATCTGCGCAGCATCACCATCGGCACGCAGGTGGAGACAATCGGCGACCATGCATTTGAAGCAGTGAATGATGCGCTGTGCCTTGTGGTGCAGGATGGCAGCCCGGTGCAGCTGTGGGCGAGCGCACACGGGGTGCGCTATGCCAGTGAAAGCACATCGTTTACCTATCGCCTTGAAGGGGACAAAGCGTATATTACGGGCTATACGGGCACGCTGCCGGAGACGGTTGTTCCGGCAGTGATTGACGGATACCCTGTCTATGCGATTGAAAACCTCCGCAGCCCGATTCTGACGCACGTTGTTGTCAGCGAAGGAATTGTGGAAATTGGGGAATCGGCGTTTCAAAGCAACTATACTGGTAATCTGTTGAGTGTGAGTTTGCCGCAGAGCGTAAAGAAAATTTCAGATTTTGCTTTCGCTGGACAGCAGTATTTACAGGAAATCACATTTGGTGGTGTGGAGAAAATTGGTCGAGGCGCTTTTAGCAGCTGCACAAAACTGACACAAATTACATTGCCGGATACGCTGACAACAATTGAATGGCAAGCATTTGAATACTCTGGTCTAACGTCACTGACGATACCGGTCAATGTAACCAGCCTTGGAGACTCGTTTATCTCAGGCTGTTCAGCGCTGACATCACTGTCTATAGCCGAAGGAAATCCAACCTATGAGATGGTGGACGGATTGCTTTACGACATTCCTGCAAAGACGCTGCGCTATGCTCTGCCGGATGTGTCGGGGGATGTAGTGATTCGTGACGGCACGGTGCGCATTGGCGACGATGTGTTTAAGGAACATGCGATAACATCTGTTCAACTGCCGGATTCTTTGCAGAAAATTGGGAATTGCGCATTCCAGTTCTGCAAGGAACTGAAGGAAATTACCTTCCCGGAAGGGCTGATAACGATAGATGGTTTGGCGTTTGCCTACTGTACACAACTGGAAAATGTTGTGCTGCCGGAAGGATTAAAGAGCTTGGGCGACAGCGCATTCCGCTCCTGCGATAGCTTAACAGAAATAACCGTGCCTGAAGGCATCACATTTATGTCGGGAACATTTGCAACCTGCTACTCTTTACGCACCGTGAATTTGCCGAGTGGTTTAACCCACATGATGAACGGCGTTGTGGAAGGATGTCGTTCACTGGAAACTCTACACTTGCCTGCTAAGCTGGCGGACATCAGCGGCGAGTGGCCCAGCAAGCTGAAAACGATAACGACAGCGTTTGGTTCTGTGCGCTATGTATCCGAAGACGGTATCTTATATGATACGCAGGACAACAGCATCTTGTTTGTGAATGCGTCGATTACGGGAAATGTAACCGTTCGTGATGGCATCACGACAATTGGCGCAGGGGCGTTCAAGGGCAGAAAAGGCTTAACGAGCGTCACGCTGCCGGAAAGCTGCACTGTCATTGATTCTTATGCTTTTGAAAACTGCACAGCACTAACGGATATCAACTTCCCGGAAAAATTAGAGTTGATTGGACGAAATGCATTCTACAATTCCGGCATTACATCGCTGAAACTTTCGCAGCCGGGTCTTCACGTTGGGAGTTTTGCATTTACTGATTGCCATCAGCTGAAGTCTGTGGAAATCACATCGACGGACTTTGACTTGATGGAGTGGGCATTTGCAAGATGCGAAAATTTGGAGACAGTAATTCTGCCGCCGCAGGTTTTCCGCATGGAAGGCGGATGCTTCACGGAATGCACGTCCCTGACTACGGTCGTTTTGCCGAAGAACATCACGTTCGTGCATGGCTTTAAGGACTGTACGTCCCTGAGAACTATTGAAATTCCGGACAGTGTGACGAGCATCGGCTATGAAGCATTTGCAAACTGCAAGTCGCTGGAAAGCATTCATCTGCCGGATGGGGTAACGAACATAGGAGACCTTGCGTTTGCACGCTGCTTTGCCTTGAAGGATGTTAACTTCCCGGCTGCGTTGACCACGATCGGAAAAGAAGCATTCCGAAGTGTTCCGATTGCTGAAGTTGTTATCCCGGCGAATGTGACCGAAATCGCGGACATGGCATTCTATTATAATGAAGAACTCCGTTCGCTGACGCTCCCCAATGGCTTGAAGAAGATTGGGGAGAGTGCCTTCTGGAACGCGAGCAAGCTCCAAACTGTGGAATTGCCTGAAAGCCTAACGGAAATTGGAGAAACAGCATTCCGTCAAAGCGGTTTGACCTCGATTACCATTCCCGGAGATGTAAAGCGTATTGGTACCGGGGCATTCGCTGCTTGCGAAAATCTGGAAAAGGTATCAGTTGCACCCGGTGTCGAAACGATTGGCAGTGAAGCGTTCACTGGCTGCACAAAGCTGACGGAAGCAACGCTCGCCAGCACTGTTACGACCATCGAGAGCAGTGCGTTCTGCGGCTGCAAGGCGCTTCAAACTATTAACGGCGGTGCGCTCATTCAGTCCATTGGCGAACATGCCTTCACGAGCTGCGAAAACATTGAGGAAATCAATATTTCGCCGAATTTGACGGAAATTTCAGACTATGCATTTGATGGCTGCAAGAAACTGAAGCGCGTTTCGCCGTCGGCGGAGCAGAAGGGCGTTTCTCTGCCGCATGTGAAGTACATCGGCGAGCGGGCATTCAACGTCTGCAAAGCAATTCCGTCCTTCTCTCTGGGCGATTCGCTGGAAACGGTCGGGGATTATGCGTTTGCTTCCACGTCCGTTACGTCCATGTATTTCCCGGATACCGTGAAGCAAATCGGCATCAATCCGATGTGGATGAATTATGCCATTCTGTCCGTGCATTTGCCGAAAGCACTGACGGAAATCCCGCAGGGGATGTTTGCGCAGGCCACGCGGATACAGACGCTTACCATCCCGCAGGGTGTGCGCAGCATTGGCACACAGGCATTCCACGGCAATGTTGCTTTGGCAGCGCTGAAACTGCCGGATGGCTTGGAGCGCATCGGCGCAAATGCATTTGGAAACGCGATGCTGCTGCTGGAAATTCCGGCATCGGTTACGGAAATTGCGGATGATGCGTTCAGCGAAGCGGTTGTGGAATTCTACACGCCGTCGGGCAGCGCAGCGCATCAATACGCGCTGGCGCATCAGATTCCTGTGCATTTGGATGAGTCGATTCCGGCAGAATACCTCGGCACGGCTGACCAGCTGGCAGCAAAAATTGTCGCGCAGGTGATTACGGATGACATGACCGACTATCAGAAAGCAGAAGCGCTGGTAGACTGGATGCTCAGCGAAACGAAGCTGTCAGACATGCTGCCGCACACATATAGCGGCAAAATGGTGCTTGTCCAGCGTAAAGGTACGCGCTGGGGCTGGGCATTTGCATACAAAGCACTGCTGAACGCGGCAAATGTTACCAATGGCATATACTTCAACGCGAAAGGCATCATCGAAGGTGTTGGCATTGGTGATCAAAGCTCGGTGTTTGTTTCGTATTTTGACGGTGATGCCGTGAACATGATTCAAATTGACGGGCAATGGTACTTTACGCACCCGGCATTTGTGGAACATTTCGGAAAAGCACGCTACTTCATGCTCAATCGAGAAACGTATCGCTTGTCGTTTGGGGATGATCCGAAGGTGGAAGACTGCGACGACTACAACCAGACCTTCTTGTATCAGGCGTACTCCAAGGATATTGAGGCGGAGGTTGTTGAGCAGGCATCTGCGTCCTTCACGGAGGGCAAAAAGCTGGTGTATGCGGAAGTTCAGCCGATTGAGGAACTGATGGATGCGCACTATGCGTATGTGCTGGACTTCGCAGGGCGGCACATGGATACGCTGGACTGGCAGAACGCGCAGGGCGAATTTGAGCCGACCATCATCGGCACAAACAACGGCTACTGGCTCAGCGACGATCTGACGGGTGAGTATGCGCAAGTGACAGTGAATACGCAGACGCTCTATCCGTATGGTGCGGAGGTACGGCTGGATGATCCGGAATACACGGCAATGCTGTGCGACTGGAATGTGGATGGCACACTGACGCTGACGGAAAGCACCGAAGAAGCAACCGTGGCGCTGTTCACCATAGAAAGGGGAGAAGATATAGAAAAGAAGCAGACCATTACTGGCAGAAAGGTCTATCATGCGACTTTTACCCCGACCCTGAGCCAGTACATTGACACGCTGGCACCGACGGAATTTGACTTGGTGCTGGAATGTCAACTGCCGCGCATCCTGGATGTTTCGGAACTGGTGGACAACAAGCTGACGCTGACGCTTTCGGATTCGCACATTTTCCCGGAGAATGCGCAGCTGGATTTGATTTTCTGGCCGCAAGACGGCATATCGAGTGCTCCTATAACGCACTTCTATGTGGAGGATCGTGCAGAACTTTACCCGGACGGCAAACGCGAAATTACGCTTGACCTCTCGGCGCTTCGCTGCGACCTGGGATATGCTCTCTACATTGCGCAGACAGCGGACAACTATGTGGAATCGGAACAAAGTTATGTTACGAGCCGCATCGACATACCGCATACGCCGTACATTGAGACGGTGCAGCCTGCAACATCGACGGAAAATGGGCGGATAAGTGACATGGTTTGCAAGATTTGCGGCACATGGCTGGATAACGGCTATGTGATTGCGTCGGATCACATTCTGCAGCTGCCTGCAAATTTGAAGGCAATCGAGGAAGAAGCTTTTGTCGGCATGTGGCAGGTGCAGCAGGTGAATATTCCGGAGGGCGTTACTGCGATTGGAAAGCGCGCCTTTGCAGACTGCTCGCTGCTGCGGCTGGTCATTATCCCAAACAGTGTGCAAACGTTGGCGGATGATGCCTTCAGCGGCTGCCATCCGGTGATTCTCTGCGATGCGGAAAATCAGCAGGTGATTGACTGGGCAAATGCACAGGGATTGATGGTCGTTTTCAAAGAAAGTAAATAATACATTCCTTCGGCTGCTTCGGGGACACAGCTTCTCCGAAGCAGCCCCTTTTCTTTTCAAAAAAATCTCGAAACGGGATTGACAAAATGGGCTTGATACACTATAATAGAGACAAGGTTGAGCGTTAAACCTAACGAAAATACGCCATGAACTCGTGAAGGAGGTTTTCCCATGAGAGGGTCGATGAAATTGGTTTCCATGCTGCTGGTGCTGTGCCTGATGCTGGGCGCGCTGCCGCTGGCGATGGCGGAAGAGGTCGTTGATGCGGACTTGACCTGCACGATTACGCTGGGTAACTGGCCCGCGGATACGGCGGCGGAGGCGGAAAAGGCGCTCTTTGAGAGCTACCGCGAAACGATGAAGAAGCAGTACCCGAACGTGACGCTGGTGCCGGATTACTACTCCTATACCCTGAGCAGCTACGTTCCGATGGCGAAGGGCGGCACGGCGCCGAGCATCTTCCAGCCGCCGTTTACCGACCCGCAGCTGCTGATCAGCCAGCATCTTGTCGGCGACGTGACCGATGCGCTGGAGCGCGCGGGCGTGCTGAATGAGTTCAGCCCGTCGTACCTCGAAATGCTGTCCGACGAGAACGGCCGCATCTACGGTCTGCCGCGCGACGGCTATGTGCTGGGTATGCACATCAATGTCGCCCTGTTCCGCGAGGCGGGGCTGGTGGACGAGGAAGGTCTGCCGATTTACCCCAAGACCTTGCAGGAAGTGGCGGAATACGGTCAGATTATCCGCGAAAAGACGGGCAAGGCGGGGCTGGTATTCCCGGCGAGCGAGACGTATGGCGGCTGGCTGTTCACCAATATCGCGTGGAATTTCGGCTGCGTGGGCGAAAACGCGCTGGAATATCAGGATGAAGACGGCCGCTGGGTGTGCAACTTCACATCCGACGAGTGCGTGGCGGCGATGGAGTACATCCGCGACCTGCGCTGGAAGTACAACATCCTCAATGCCGACGCGACCACGACCGACTGGGCGGGCGCGCATTCTCTGCTGGGCACGGGCGAAGCGGCGATGAACTTCGCGGCGGATGACTCGGTTGACCAGCCGACCTCCAACAAGGGTCTGCCGGTGGAGGACTTCGCGCTGATTCCGTTCCCGGCGGGCGACGCGGGACGCTATGCGCTGGCGGGCGGCACCTGCTACATGTTCGCGCCGAACATTACCGATGATCAGGCGACGGCGCTGATGGCATACCTGACCGTGCTGGGCAAGATGCCCTACCTGAATGACCAGATTATCGAGGGGATGCGCGCGGACTATGCTGCCAAGCGCGACCGCGGCGCACCAGTTCTGCCCGCCATCAGCGCGTGGAACGATGCGGACTACAACGCGGCGAAGCAGGCGATTATTGACGAATACTGCAACGTGGATATGCGCCTGTACAACGACTTCTTCGATTCCATCACGCAGGGCACGATTACGCTGCGCTCGGAAGAACCCGTCTTTGCGCAGCAGCTGTACCGCGAGCTGACCGCAGTCATTCAGCGCGTCATCACTCGCGAGGGCGCGGACGTGCGCAAGGCGCTGCAAAAGGCGCAGGATTCCTTCCAGGAGTATCTGGATGATGAAATCAATGATTACTAATTTCTGATTCTGCATGGCATTGCACTGTTTGTTGCAGAGGGTTTCGCCTCTGCGGAGGCGACCAAAGGGCTTTCCGATCGCCCTTTGGAAACCTTCGGCGCCGCTGCACTTTGGGTTAGCCCTTGTTGGTGACGAGCGAAAGTCAATGCGGATGGGGCAGTGCGGTGCCATCGGGCAATTATTGCTAATTGCTAATTCCTCATTTCTAATTGGAAAAAAGAACACCGGCGGAGGAGAACCGATGCCGGTTTCTTTTACATAAAAATCGCTCAAATCTTCGCGGAGGAACGCCTATGAGCAGAAAAAAGGCGCAAGTCGGCTTGCGCGCACGGACGGTTGACCACCTCAATGCTTGGCTGATTATGCTGCCGAGCCTCGTGCTGATGCTGTTCTTTGTCTGGGAACCGCTGTTCGAGAGCGTGGTGATGAGCCTGTATAAGACGCGCAACATCGAACTGGTGAACTTCATCGGCTTCAAAAATTACATCAGCGTCATGGGCAAAGATGACTTCCTGCAGGCGCTGACGAACACGTTCTCGTACACGTTCTGGTCGCTGCTGCTGGGCTTCTTCCTGCCGATGGTGCTGGCGCTGCTGATTGGGGAGACCGTGCGGAGCAAGAGCTTCTTCCGCACGGTGGCGTATCTGCCGAATATGCTGCCCGGTCTGGCGGTCGTCATCCTCTGGTCGGCGTTCTTCTCCGGCGAGAAGTCCGGCGTGCTGAACATCCTGCTCAGCCATCTGGGCATTGCGCCGCAGACGTATCTGACGCGCTCGGAGTGGGTCATCCCCATCATCATCCTGATTGCGACGTGGAAGGGCGCGGGCGCGACGGCGCTGATTTACATGGCGGGCATGTCCAGCGTCAGCCCGGAGCTGTATGAAGCGGCGGCGATTGACGGCGCGGGCATCTGGCAGCGCATCATCCACATCATGATTCCTGCCATCAAGAAGCTCGCGGGTACGCTGCTGATTCTGCAAATCATCTCCGTGTTCCAGATTATGTATGAACCGATGGTGCTGACGAAGGGCGGCCCGGATAATGCGTCCCTGTCGCTGATGCAGCTGATGTGGCAGTACGCGTTCGGCGGCTCGATGAACTATGGCAAGGCATCTGCCGTCGCGGTGATTGTCACGCTGATTTTGCTCGTCATGACGGCGATTTACTCCTACTTCGACCGCAAAGAATCCGACTGGGATTAAGGAGGGAGAACGCATATGGCAAAAGCACAGCGCACCGGCGTCATCCGGGACTACGATATGCACTCCGCGTCTGTCCGGGTTGGGTATGGGTTCATCATCTTCTTCTGCCTGATTATGACGGTCATCGCGGTTTTCCCGATTATCTGGGTTGTGCTGGCGGGCTTCAAGGACTTGAAGGAGTTCATGTCGTCCGCCAAGCTGCTCCCGGAGGTGTTCGATTTTTCTCTCTTCGCGAAAACGTGGTCGCAGCTGGGCATTGCGCAGAACTACCTTAACTCGCTGATTTCCGTCGCGGGCAGCGTCGTCTGCGCGATTGTGTTCAACGGTCTGCTGGGCTACGGGCTGGCGATTTTGAAACCCAAGGGCTACGGCATCGTCAAGAAGCTCGTCATGCTCTCCCTGCTCCTGCCGACGACCATCAGCATCGTGCCGCTGTTCATGAACATCCAGAAGCTGAATCTCGGCGGCTCGTTCGTCCCGCTCTGGCTGAGCTATGGCGCGAACGCCATGTACGTTATCCTGTTCGTGCAGTTCTTTGAATCGCTGCCGACTTCCATCATCGAAGCCGGGCGGATTGATGGCTGCACGCAGCTGCAAACGTTCTTCTACATCGTCCTGCCGCTGTCCAAGCCGATTTGCTCCGTGATTGCGATTTTCGCCATCAACGCCGCATGGTCGGACTTCCTCCTGCCGTATCTGGTGCTTCGCGGCAGCGCGTTGCAAACGGTGATGGTGCGCCTGTTTGTTTTCAGCACGGAACAGACCGTCAACGCCGACACGATGATGCGCTCCGTCGTTTTCTCGATGATTCCGCCCATCATCCTTTTCTTCATCTTCCAGAAGCAGCTGACCGAAAACGCCGTGTCTGTGGGCATCAAGGGTTGACATTATAAAAAACTTCGATAGTCACCCAGTAACATGGGAGGCGCCGAAGGAGTCCAGAGGGCGACCGCAGACTTCGTCTGTTTTCATTGCCCTCTGGAACTTGCTTAACAGCCCATTCACGGAAAAGAAGACAACCTGCAATACCGAAAAAAAGAGCTTCTACTTCTTTCTTGCCAAAAAGAAAGAACCGACAGGAGGACGCACAATGGCAAAAGCCGCTGACGTATATTTCCAAGTAGACCCGTGGAAGGTCATTGAGCAGGGCTTCGACCCCGCCTACGCGCGCGTGAGCGAATCCATCTTCTCGCTGGGCAATGAGAGCATCGGCGTGCGCGGCTGCTTTGATGAGGGCGGTCATGTCGATAGCCTTCGCGGAGCGTATACCAATGGAATCTATGATATGGAGAAGCTGAACCGTTCCTATAAGGGCATCATCGACAAAACACACTTCATGATTCCCTCGGCGGAATGGCTGATGACGACGATTTCCGTCGATGGCGAAACGCTCGATTTGGGGCAGTCGCAGTTTTCTGACTTCACCCGCGAACTCACCCTCCGCGCCGGCACGCTCACCCGCCGCTTCCTCTGGACGACGAAGAGCGGCAAGCAAATCCGCCTGACCTTCCTTCGATTCCTCGATATGGTACACCGCGAACGCGCGTACCAGCGCATCACGCTCGAAGCGCTCAATTTCACGGGCAGCGCGACAGTCACGTCCGGTGTGTCCTTTGATGTGGTGCATGAAGGTCGCCAGAAGTGCTTCTGGCAGGAGACGCGCACCGACGCGAAGCCGGATTGCCTGATGACGCAGTCCC
>ULWW01032613.1_pt1 | contig 16926 bp, 16 predicted proteins | sample 1960741 | NCBI WGS metagenome assembly ULWW01 (sample SAMEA4835823, study PRJEB28245) | human gut metagenome | biome: gut microbiome; material: fecal sample | place: Denmark | collected 2008
TTCCATTTAAAGTTACTGTGTAACCGCTTGGTGGTGTTGGGGTACTAACTGTTACTGTACTTCCGCTAGTACCCTGAACACTTGTCGAACCTGTAGCTGTTCCCGCTCCTGCATTTATTGTTAATGTGTACTTTGTTGGCTCCGGCGTTGGCGTTGGATTCACCGTATTTGTCGTAGTATTAGTGCCATTATTTCTATTATGATTTAGATTTGACGATAGAACATTAGAAAGCTCTCCAATTCCCTTTTCAGTATTTGCTTCTGCTTCTATATATTGATTTTTAGCCGTTTGGGCGTTTCCAATTATTCCATTATTATCTAATACTAATTTTATACTTATTCCAGCAAGAATCAATAATACGATTATCGTTACTGACAGAGCAACAATTGTAATTCCTTTTTCTTTCTTCATTATAATAAACCTCCTTTTTTTTATGCTTAATCCTTTGTATATTATAAAATTTTTTATATCAAATTATACGCCAAAAAGACAAGAATAGCCCTTTTAGACTACTCTCGTCTCAGTATTACCATTATTTTTTTGTATGCAAAATAAACCTTAGCAACAACTGCTAATTTTTCTGTTCCGTAAAATATACAGTGTGTGTGTGTGTGTGTGTGTGTACAGCCACAACGGTTTGCTGTTTTATTCATTTTGTTTTTCCTGCTCCTTTTTTCTTTTGCATTTTTGATACTTTGTATAATTTATAATAACATATCGAATATTTTATTTCAATAGCTTTTAATTATTTTCATACGCGATTTTTTATAATTTTTACACTTGATTTTCGCAATATCTATGATATAATACTGCTATCAAATATTTACTTATACTTTGATAATTTTTAATATGGAGTTGAATTAATTTGAAACTAACATCTGATGATGAAACACTTGCCGAGAACAAAGTTCTTATTTTGTATGTATTAGAAAAAGCCGGCAAACCACTAACAAATGATGTATTATATAAAATAGTTTTAGCAGCTGTTCAAATGAATTATTTTTATTTTCAACAGTTCGTACTAGATTTAATTGAAGTAGGATATATTCTATCTTTTGAGAAAGAAGAGCAAACTTTATACCAAATAACAGATTCGGGTAAGACTACATTAGATTTAACTTTGGACCTTCTTCCCGGAATTATAAAGCTTAAGGCTGATACAAATTTAAAACCTATTTTAGACACTGCCGAAGAAGAGCAATCTATTGTTGCAGAATACACTCCAATTAGTGAAGATCACTATATTATAACCTGCAAAGTTGTTGATAACAATGAAACAGTATTTGAAGTAAAAACATTCGCTGGTTCTCGTGAACAAGCCAAAGATATTGTTGATAATTGGCAAAATAACGCAGATACAATTTATCCAAAAATATTAGATATATTAACCAAGAAATAGATATACTAGCTAATAAATAAAAATTGCCCAAGAGATTCAAACTCTCTTGGGTATTTTTTTATTTTTTAAAAGCAATTGCCACTTTATAAAGCATTTTATATAAATTAAAATTTCTCACTGATGTTTTACATAATATTATTCGCCCAAAAAAGGGCGTCCCTTTTGGGCGAAATTTTCATCTTATTATCTATTTTACATATTTTCTTGCATTGTTCATTTTTACGAATTCGTTTACTAATTCGTCTTCTGTAAATGTTTTCTTTTCTCCTGTTTTAGTGCTCTCTATTTCGAAGCTTCCTTCTTGAGCCTTGTTTCCAAGTACAAGCATGTATGGTGTTCCAAACATGTAGCAATCCTTTATTTTGGCACCTAACATTCCTTGAGCTCTATCGTCTATTATAACAGGAACTCCCGCTTCCATTAATTTGTTGTAAATTCTTTCTGCAACTTCCTTTTTATCGTCTACTGCAACTATTTGTAACAAATATGGTGCAACACTTACTGGTAATGAAATTCCCATTGGCTCTCCGTTTTTTCCATTTACAACATTTTCTTCGTAAATTGTTGCAACTGTTCTACTTACACCAATTCCATAGCAGCCCATGTATAATAATTGCTCGTTTCCATCTTGGTCGATGTATTTTGCATTCATAGATTCTGTGTATTTTGTTCCTAATTGGAATATGTGTCCTAATTCTATTGACTTTTTAGCTACTACATTTTCTTTATCCTGAACCCCGTATTTTTCTTTTAGGTATTCGTCTGCATCTTCTCTTTCTAGAATTTCTGTATTAAAAGCGACTCCTGTTGCCTTGTCTACTAATATTGTGTCTTCTCCGATTGGCGATTCTAACATGAATTCTTCTGATAAGTTTCCACCCATTGCTCCACTGTCTGCTGCAACTGGTTTTGCATTTAGTCCTAATATTTCGAATATTTCTAAGTATGCTTTTCTAATTTTTTGGTATGTTTTAGCACATTCTTCAGCGTTCAAATCAAAGCTGTATGCATCCATCATTGGGAATGTTTTTCCTCTTAATAAATATCCTCTTGTACGAATTTCGTTTCTGTATTTTTCTCCAATTTGATATAGTGTAACTGGCAAGTTTTTGTATGAACTTATTCTGCCTCTTACAAAGTCTGTAACAGCTTCCTCTGCTGTTGGAGCCATTACGAAGTCTCCCTTGTCTGTTTTAACAGAAAGCATAACACCCTCTTCTATGTATTTAGAAAGTCTTCCTGACTCTTCCCAAAGTTTTGCTGGTTGTAATGTTGGAAGTAATATTTCTATACAACCATATTTGTCTAAAATTCCCTTAATAACACTTTCTACATTTTCTCTTAATTTTAATGGTACATTATTGTACGCATATATTCCTGTTCCATATTGTACTAATTGGTTTGTTTGTAACAATATATCTTGTGCTGGATAGCTTTTATCTAAATTATTTACTCTTGTTGTTCCTAATCCCGTTTGTGATAATCTCATATTTATTTTTGTATGACTTTTTGCCATACGCTCCTTACATAATAAATTTAGGTTTTTTAGGTGCCCATAAACCTTTTCTTAAATAACAATCTGTGTGTATGCAACTACTTTTCTAGCTTTTTCTATATGTTATTTTTCTTTTATTACATCCTCATTTTCCCTTTCGGGCATTGGAGCCTCCATTTGTATTTCATCTGTATTTTCTGGTGTGTTGCTGTCTGTACTATTAACTTTAGATTTTTCCTGTTCATTCATTACATCTTCAATTACAATTTGTTCGTTTTCATCTAATTTATATCTTGGTAAATCAGGAAGCTCTTCTAAAGAAGAAATTCCAAACATCTTCAAGACATTCTCTGTTGTTGAATACATTGTTGGTCTTCCTGGTAAATCAGCCTTTCCAACATTTTCGATTAAGTTATATTCTAATAATTTATAAATTGTACCATCTGAATTAACTCCTCTTATTGCCTCTATTTCAGCTCTAGTAATCTTTGGATTATATGCAATTATTGCAAGAGTTTCCATAGATGCATTTGAAAGATTTGGTTTGCTTCTCTTATCAAATATTGGGTACAAATACTCGTACATTTCTTTTTTAGTTGCAAGTTGATATCCATCTTCAACTTTAATTATTTCTATTCCACGATTTTCACATTTATAGTCATCTTGCATTTTATTTATAATTGAAATAACTTCGTCAGAAGATATTTCTAATATTGCCATAAATTCATTAATTTTTATTACTCTACCTGCAGCAAATAAAATTGCCTCAATTATTGCCTTCTGTTTTTCTAAATTCATTCTTCTATTCCCTTCTATACATTACATCAATATTTTACTACATTTGGCAATCTTTTTCAATGTTTTTCAGCTATATTTTTCAAGGTACATTTTTTCCCCCGGAACCAAATTGTATCTCTTTTTCCTTGTGCACTCCTAAAAATTATGATATAATACATATGGTTTTTAAAAGAGATTTAGTTTAAAAATTTTATATATTTTGCATTGCTCTTATTAGCAAACAAGGAAAGGAATGGGTACTAACAATGGAGAACGGAAATAAAAAGGAAATTACAGTTATTTCAGGAGATGGAAAGAATTTAAATATCTCTCCTGTTTCAGATAATTTAGATATTGCAAAGCCTGATGAAGAAACAAATTCAAAGAAAAATGTTATAATTCCACCAGAAAAAAAGAAATAAAGAAGCAAGAAAAAAGTGCCACGTTTTCGTAGCACTTCTTTCTTATCTTAAAGGAATTTATTTATGTTCATTTTATCTAATTATATAGCCTCTTTATTTTCTTCTACTTCTGCAACTTCTTCTTTATTTTCAGCTTCTGCAGTAGAATCTTTCTTTTCTATTACTTCTAAGCTTCCTACTGAAACTTCGTAAGCAACTTTATTTTCAATAGTTCCATCTTCATGTTTCTTTTCATATTGTCTTGATTGGACTCTACCTACTATTTTTACTTCTGTTCCAACTTCCATATTTTCGCAGAATCTAGCTGTTCTTCCCCATGCAATACAAGGAATATAGTCTGATTTGCTATATGCTCTATTTACTGCTAACAATATATCTGCTATTTCTCTTCCAAATGGTGTTTGACGATAAACCGGTTTTTTGCATATATAACCAATTAATGTTACTTCGTTTGATATAAAGTCCTTTCTTGCTTCTACTTCGCTTTCTTGGTCATCTAATAATGTTACGTTTTTAGCAAATACTGTTAAAACTAATTTGTTCTTTCCTTCTCCATAACTGTTGTAAGATCTGAATTGACCTTCAACTGTTATTTTTGTATTGATTGGTAAGTCTCCATTTACCATTAATCTTTCTGATATTGTTATTGGTATAATATCAGCATTTCCACTTAAACGTGGTACACTTAAGTCAAATATGTAGAATTTCTCTCCATATATTTCATGACTAAATCTTTTTTCACTAGTTACCTTTCCCACTAATATAATGTGGTTATTTTCTGAATAAACTGTATCCAACTTTAATTTCCTCCTCTTACTTTTTTTAAAGTACTTGTATTTTTAGTTTTTTTCTAACTTACATTCTTTATTATACTACCATTTTTTGGATTTGTCTACATAAAAAGTTGATTTTTTTGAATTTTTTATGATTTTTTTATAAAAAACTGCCTATTTACCTAGCATACAAGCATGTTAAAGCAATAATTATCATAATATTGTATATATTTACGTTCGATTTTACGTCTACTTTCACTTCTTGTGGAAGAATTTTTCTGCCATAAGTGCTTACAATTGTATTTTGAATGCAAATAAGCGCTTCATCTTCAAGAACACTAGATACTGTTATGTCGCTCTTCGAATTGTAACCAATAGTTATTATTTTTCTTCCTTCTATTTCTTCCTTTTCTTCTTTTGTCTTTCCAATAGATAACTTCTCATTAAAATCTTTATTATATATTAGATTCTTGGCATTAAAAATAATTTTATTCATAATTTCATTATTTTTTACTTCTTTATTTATGATTAATGTTTCTAATTTTATATTTTTTATGTTCTCTATATTTTTTTCTTTTATATACATTATGTCACAGTTATTTACTATTTCTCCACTCATCATCTTATTAAGTTCAATTTGACTTTTCGTGTCTGTAATTATTTCTATAAAAGGCATTTTTTCTTATGTGATCTCAAGTTGCTTTTGTGATCACTTCTCCTTTAAAATATTTAGATTTGCAAAAATCTATAAATTTAGCTTATAAGTTCTTGAACTGTTGTTATTTTATATCCACTTTTTTGTAAATTACTTATTATTCCTTCCAAGCTTGTTGCTGTATTCTTGGCTGAATTATGCATAAGTACTATACTTCCAGGTTTCAAGTTTTCATTTATTCTTTCAATCATTTCTTCCTCGTCTAACCCATTATAGTCAAGTGAATCTATATTCCATCCGACTATTTCCAAGTTTTGATTTCTTGCCTCTTTTACTATTGTTTTATTATATTCTCCGTACGGAGCTCTAAATGTTTTTACTTTTTGATTTGTGATTTTATTTAGTATTTCTACTGATTCTTGTATTTCTTTTCTAACTTCTAAAACACTTTTTAAGTTTAAATGCATGTAGTTATTTGATAGGCTTCCGACTTCGTTTCCAGAGGCAATTATTTTCTTAACCTTTTCAGAGTTTTCTTTTGCAATTTTTCCAGTTATATAAAATGTCGCTTTTGAGTTCATTTTTGCGAGTATTTCTAATATACTTTCTATATTTTCTGCGTTTTCACTACAATTTATACTTAATGCAATTTGTTTTGTTGTAGTTTCTGACTTAAATATTGGCTCAAATATTTCGTTTTGTACACTTGCCTGAGTTTGTATTGTATTTTCAGGATTTTTGCTAATGCACATAAACGATATAAAAGACAAAATTGCTACTGTTCCTAATGATATTAAATATGAATTTATTTTTCTTTTATTGAAAACAAAAAACATATATATTGTTCCTCCTTTGTAATCGGTTTAACAATATATATGTTTGTTTTTGTAATAATATTCATTTCAAGATTATTTTTTTTCTGATTTTGGTAGTTCAAGATCATTTGCTATTATATTAGCTTTTCCAAGAACCATTATTAATCCAACGAATAGTAGAACTAGTCCTATTGTAACTAGCATTATAGATGTTACTATGCTGTTTCCGAATACACTGCTTTGTATTCCTGCAAATAACAATCCAACTCCAACTATTGCAAATAGAATCCAGAATACCCAAACAATTGTCTTAACTTCTTCTTTTTCTTCTGCTTTTTTGGCCATAATTAATTCCTCCTTCGTTTTTTACTGGAATAATTATATTTAATTGAAATATAAAAGTCAAGACAAAATTTACATAATTAAAATTGTCATAAAAATTATTTTTTCTTTTTATTTTTTATTCATAAGTAAATTCAATTTAAGCTTTTAGCCTTTTCTCCCAATAATCTTTTTTATTATATTTTCATTTATACCATTTTTTCTCATTCTTTGTTCGATACGATTTTTCTCTTCTATCTTTGCCTTTTTCTTTTCTTTGTAAATTTGCATGTTTATTATATCAACAAAGTTCAAATTCTTTTCCACCTCTTTCATTCTTTTTATTTTTATGTCTGCACTTCTCTTGCCACAACTTTCACATAACTTATAATAAAGGTATTCATTGATTATCTTTGTATCTTTTTTTTCAAGTTTTATATAATCTATAACATTTACTATTTTCATAAGCTTTTCAAACTTCTTTGTTCTTTCAACTACTAATAGTTTCGGAAGTATTCCATTCATCTCAACCAGCTTTTCGTCTTTTATTTTGTTAGTTTCTAGTAATATATATTTCCCTAGACTCATCTTTTTTTCTGGTATTTCAAAGCATTTGAAGTTATTTCTGTCTTGCTCAATATTTCTTTTCGCCTTCCAATCTTCTTTTCCTATATAAATTATGCACGGAATTATTAGTGGAATTTTATTAAAGTTGTCTTTCTCTTTTAGCAGTCTTCTCATGTTTTGGTAATAACATTCTATAATGTTTAATGGCATATTATAATCAATTTTGTTTATAATCTGTATCAAATAATATATATTTTCAGATTTTATATTTTGAAACAAAACACAAGCCTCTCCATCTAAATTTTTAAGGCTTGTGTAATTATTTTTTACTATTTTTATTTCTTCATTTTTTAGTTGATTTTCATTTAAGATTTTTAAAACTTCATTTATTATGTTTGTTGCTTCTTTTTTATTTTCTATAACCGGTTGAAAAGCCATTGTATTAAACTTATTGATATTAGTCAAGCTATTAATCTTATTTAAATTATTAAAAGTATTACCTTCATTAAGTTTGTCTATTTTATCAACCTTATCCAATTTATTAATTTTATCAAGTTTATTAGATTTACTAAATTCGTATTCTTGTGATTTCTCACATAATTCAGAAATCTGGTAATCTGAATATTCCTGTTCGCACAAAATATTCTTTTCTTTTTTCTTACATAACATTTCAGTAAAATTTCTGTACCAATCTTCCTGTTGCTCTTTTATTTCTTTTAAAGTCATGTCCTGTTTTTCTTGTTTATATAACTTTTTATTCATTTACAATATTCACACCTCTCTATTTTATTTTGGTGCAGTTATTGGTACATCTTTATTTTTTCGTTTTATTGTTATTTTTACAATTTTATTTTGAATTTTTTACTTATTTTTTTCCGGTTATTCTTGAGTTTATTCTCCTTTTATAGTAAATTCAAATTTCTAAAAACATTTATATTTCTCTACATTTTATTATTAATCTTTGTGTTCCGAAATTCTTACATGTTATTAAAGTTATTTCTCTTTTTCCATCAGTCAATTGACTCGTGCAACTTACATCATCTGGATTTACTGTATATTTTGCATAAGCTTCATATTGCACTGTTTTTCCGTTGCTTGTGCTCTTAAGTTCTGCAATATCTCCAATTTCCATTTGAGATAACTTTCCAAATAGTTTTCCATTTGCGTAGTTGTGTCCAACTATGCAATAGTTTCCTACATTATTTGGACCATTTCCCCAATACTTGTTTAACGAAATTTTTAATAATTCATCAGAAGTTTTTGATAATACTGGATAGCTAATGTCTAGTTTTGGTATTGTTAAAAATGCTTCTGCTGTATAATCTTCTCCGTCCTTTGCTACATACTCTGTCACGCTTGTTTCTTGAGGTAAATCTTCTACAATATCATTTTGTGCATTCTCAGATTGTCTTTCGTCTAACGCAACAATCATAACATCATTTATAAATTTTGCCGTTGTCGTGTCATTTTCTTTCTCTTTATTCGCATTACTATAATCAGCTGCAATCTGATGAGATACCTCTTCACTTTTATTTCTGTCGCTTTCAGCATATATGTAATAAGAGCATAATATGCATATTAAAAAAACAGATAAAAAGAATCTAACTTTATACATTCTTTTTTTCTTTTTAATTTCTGGTGTAATATATAACTTTTCTGTAACAAGAATTTGATTCATTTTATGCTCCTTTCCTATCTAATATTTTACAATACACTTGAATAAAAATCAAGCAGAATGCTTTATTTACATAAAAATTCTACTTGAAAATCACATTTATTTTAACTATATTGTATTTGCTGTTTCATTGTTCAAAATTCAGATGTATATTTATTAACTATTTTTGTACATCTATATTAAACATTGAAATTCAAACTCAAAAGTTAATGCCTATTTTATTTCAATATTTTTTCTTTTACTTTATTTATTAATTCTTCATTCCTGATTGGAACGTATTTTTCGTCCGCTCTGATTTCATCTATACATTCTGCTATTACAGTTCTTATTATGCTGTACACTCTACACTCAAGCATAAGCTGTTCTTTCTTTTTCTTGAATGAACGATGTTTGAATAGCTTAGTGAAAATTCCGCTATTATTTTTATATTCATATCTTTCTAATTCTTCTCTGGTTATGTCTTTTAGTCTACGACCTTTTTTGCAGAATTTTCTTCCACTTACAATGCTTTTTAGCTCTTTTAAATCTTCCTCTGGTAGACTTTTTAATGTTTTTTCTATACTCTCTTTTTCCATTTTAGAATTATTTACAGTTTTGTTTTCTTTTTTTACTTCTGCTTGCTCTTTCGTTTCTTTCATTTTCCTTCACACCTTTTCTTTGGAAATTTTTCGTTTATTTTTAATCATTGTATACTATTTTATTATAAAAAGCAATAATTTTATGCTTCAAAAATTTATTATATTATTGGGCTAATTTTCTGAAACTTTTTGCCAGTAATTATAGCCACTCTCCATGTTTCTTAATATATTTTTTCTTTATTACCTCTACTAATATTGTATATAATATTAAAAGAATTAATACGAATGCATAATATTTAAGTGGTAGAATTTCAAAGTGAAAGCTTTCTACATCATGTAATAGTATTGGTGTAATGATTGTTCCTATTATTGTTACTGCTGTTCCGAGCATCAGCCACTTGTTTGCTTTTGATTCTATGAATGGCTTTTTAGCAGTTCTTACATAGTAAATTATCATTGTTTCTGATATTAAACATTCTACAAACCAGGCTGTTTGGAAGAAGGTTTCTTTTGATGCATTATATCCAAACAAGAACCAGAATCCTGCAAATGCAAGTACATCTATTACTGAACTGGTTATTCCCATTACATTCATAAAGCTACTTATTCCAGCAGTGCTCCACTTCTTTGGTTTCTCCAAGAATTCCTTGTCCACATTATCATAAGGAATCGCAATTTGAGATATGTCGTACAAGAAATCCTGTAATAACATTTGAATTGGTAACAATGGTAAAAATGGTAAGAATATACTTGCAATTACTATACTAAATACATCGCCGAAATCCGAACTTAGTGCCATTTTCATATATTTTATAATATTGCCATATACTTTTCTTCCCTCTATTACCCCATTGTATATTACGTCTAGATTTTTTTCTAATAATATGATGTCTGCTGCTTCTTTTGCAATGTCTGTTGCACTGCTTACACAAATTCCAACATCAGCTACATGTAATGATGGCGAATCGTTTACTCCGTCTCCCATATATCCAACTACATGTCCATTTTCTTTTAGAAGTTTTACTACTCTTTCTTTTTGAAGAGGATTCATTCTGGCAAATACTGAAACTTCTTCAATTTTTACCTTTAGCTCATCATCGCTTAATTTATCTATATCAGTTCCGCACAGTATTTCTTTGTTATCTATTCCAACTAAGTTACAGATGTTTGAGGTTGCATAAGGATTGTCTCCAGTCAATATTTTTGTAGTAATTCCTATCTTTTTTAATCTTGTTAATGTTGCTTTTACATCTTTCTTTGGTGGATCTAAGAATGCAACAAATCCTATAAAGGTCATATCTTTCTCGTCTTCAACACTGAACACATTTACACCCCTGTACTCTCTTTTAGAAGCCAAGCTAATTACCTGCATTCCCTGAGACGCAAACTCTTTTGCTTTTTCTTCAACTATATTTATCATTTCATCTGTAATTTCTACTATTTTTCCATCATACTTAACCTTTGTGCAGGTTTTTAATACCTCTTCCAATGCACCTTTTGTAAACATTCTGTAGCCATTATTTTTGTTGTTTTTTACAACCACACTCATTCTTTTTCTTGTGTAGTCAAATGGAATTTCATCTATTTTCTGATAATCACTTATTATCTTATTTGTTCCAACTTTATTTCCATAGCTGATAATTGCCCTATCTACCAAGTTCTTCATCCCTGTTCCAAAATAACTATTTAGATATGCATATTCCAAAATAGAATTATCTTCTTTTCCATTTACATCTATATATTTTTGCAACACAATTTTATCTTCTGTTAGGGTTCCCGTCTTGTCTGTGCATAGAATATCTATAGCACCTAAATTTTGAATTGAATTTATATTTTTTACAAGAGTTTTCTTTTTTGCAAGTACCTTTGTACCTCTTGTTAAGTTTACATTCACAATCATTGGTAGCATGCTTGGTGTAATTCCAACCGCAACAGAAAGAGCAAATAAAATTGCTTCGAGCCAGTCTTTTCTGATAAATCCATATATTACAAAAACAGCAACAGATACAACAATCATATACTTTATAAGCATTTTTGTAATATTGTTCATTCCTTTTTCAAAATTTGTAGGCTCTTTTTTAGTATCTACTTCTTTGCTCATTTTTCCAAGATAGGTTGAGAATCCTGTATCAATTACAACTCCTGTACCACTTCCACTTACGACACTAGAACCCATCAAGCATATATTTTGCATCGAGAAGATTTCTTTTGTGTTATTTGCCTTTGCGTCAACATTAGCTCTTTTTTCTACAGGAACACTCTCTCCTGTAAAAACAGATTGATTTATAAATAAATCTTTGCTCTCCAACATATATAAATCTGCTGGTATCATCACACCTGCGTTCAAGTGAACAATATCTCCAATAACAACATTCTCTACTCTAACTTCTTTTTCTTTTCCGTCACGTACTACATGAGTTGTTGTATATAACTTCGACTTTAATTCCTGATTAAATTTATATACACTATAATCTTGGAAGTATCTTATTAGGGCACTAATTACTGCAATTCCAAGAATTATATATGTGCTAATTGCATCACTTAGAATATAATTTATAACCGCTAGTATAAGTAAGATTATTATAAATTTATCCTTAAAACTATTAAACAGAAAATAAAATCTGCTCTTTTTTTCATTTTTTACAACTATATTAGGTCCATTTTCAATAAGCAATTCTTCAGCCTGCTTTTTGTTAAGACCTTTTTCATTACTGTTTGTGTATTTTAATATTTCTTCATTATTCTTCTTAGACATTTCAGCATATTTATTCAATAGCTCATTATCCTGAAGTTTTAGCTTCTTGTTATTCTTTTTTATATCAAATAACTGAATCATATTTATCACCCGTTTTCTAATTTATGCCTTTGTGAAAAAATAATTTTCAAAAAGAATAATATCACAATACACATCTTATTTCAATATTCTAATTGCATTTAGTACTGTTATTAGTGTTACTCCAACATCAGCAAATACTGCTTCCCACATATTTGCAACTCCTAAGGCACTTAAAATTAATATTAGAATTTTTACTCCAATTGAGAAAATTAGGTTTTCTTTTATTATTTTGCTTGTTTTCTTAGAAATGTCTATTGCATCATTTATCTTTTCAATTGAGTCAGTCATTATAACCACATCAGAAGCCTCTATACTAGATTCAGATCCAGCTCCACCCATAGATATTCCAATGTCTGCTCTTGCAAGTACTGGTGAATCGTTTATTCCATCTCCAACATAAGCAACTTTTCCAGATGTTTGTTTAAACTTCTTTAATTCTTTTTCAAGTTCTTCATACTTATCGTTTGGAAGCATGTTAGATTTTACTTCTTTTATTTTCAATTCTTGAGCTATTCTAAAGGCAACTTCTTTGCAGTCACCAGTGAACATTTTAGTTATAATTCCTCTGTCGTTTAATTTTTGTATAGCTTCTTTTGCATCTTCTTTAGTCTCGTCTTTTAAAGTAATTGCTCCAACTAACTTTTCATTAAACTTAACATATATTTTTGTAGCGTCTGCTTCTTCATTTTCTTTTCCAACAAGTAAGCTGTTTCCAAGCAAAACTGTATTTCCGTCAATGTTGTATTTTATTCCTTTTCCTGCAACCTCTTCAAAATTTTCAACATTTTCTTTGTTCTCTTTTATAAATTGTTCCAAAACTTTGTTACTTTCTTTTATTTGATTTGCAAACTCTCTTACTTGATTGCTGTCATCTATTAAAGCTTCTTCCATTGTCTCATCTTCAGAATGTTTTGCACTTTTTACAATTGATTTTGCAATAGGATGATTTGAATAACTTTCGCCAAGTACGGCATATTGAAGAATGGCTTTTTGATTAAATTCCGAATCATAACTTTCTATTTTATCTATTATAAATTCACCTTTTGTGAGTGTTCCTGTTTTATCAAATACAATTTCTTTTATGTCTTTCAATCCATCTAAATAGTCGCTTCCCTTTATAAGAATTCCTTCTTTAGATGATTTTCCAATTCCAGAGAAATAACATAGAGGAATTGATATTGCTATTGCACAAGGGCAAGAGATTACTAAGAATATTAGAGCTCTATAAATTGAACCATTTTCTGTTGTGTATGGAACATTTGAAACCAGTGGTAAAAATGCTCCTAGTAAAAATGCAATTCCAAGCACGATTGGTGTATATATTTTAGCTGCCTTATTTACAAAAGTTTCTGTTTTTGCTTTCTTGTCTGTTGCATTCTCAACTAATTCTAGTATTCTACTAACAGTACTATTCTCATATTTCTTGGTTACTCTTATTTCAAGAAGACCATCTAAAACAATGCTTCCAGACAAAACATTAGCTCCAATTTGAACACTTTGTGGCTTTGCTTCTCCTGTTAAAGATGCAGTATTTAAATTAGCCTCTCCCTTTGCAACAATACCATCTAGTGGTACTTTTTCTCCTTGTTTTACAATAACAATTTGATTTACTTCTACATCTTGAGGTCTAACAACTTTTATTTCATCTTGTAATTTCAAATTTGCATAAGCAGGTTTTATATCCATAAGACTTGAAATAGATTTTCTAGTTTTGTTTATTGCTTTTTCTTCAAGTATTTTTCCTATTTCATATAAGATAATTACCATTAATCCTTCTGAATGTTTACCAATTAAATATGCTCCAATACAAGAAATTGTTATTAATAAATTCTCGTTTATTGTTTTACTTTTAAACAATAAATATACTGCATTTTTGGCTGTTCTATATAAAAGAATCGCATAACCTGCAAGCACGAATATTGTTGATACCGGTTCAGGAAGCTTAGCATATAAGCCTATAATTGCAATTAAAGCTCCTACTAAAAGTCTAATGGTATGCATCATGAACTTTTTCTTATTTTCTTTTTTGGCTTGCTCATTTTTCTGGTCTTTTCCATCAAGTTCAATATTTTCTTCTTCATCTATAAACTCAACTTCTGGTTCAAGACTTTTTACAACTTTTTTAATTTCTTCTCTTGAAACTTTTTCCGTTTCATATACTATTTTTTGTTTTGCAAAACTTACAGATACATTTTCAATCTCTGGATTTTTGCTTAATTCTTCTTGGATTTTATTTGCACAATCAGCACAATCTAATCCACTAATTTTACATTCATATCTTTTCATAAAAAATTCCTTTCTTTTGGTGTCCCATTAGCTATTATACCTGTTCTTCCTCCACATGCTCTTTTCCTATTTCATATATAGTTCTTACATGTTCATCATCTAGGCTGTAATACACAGCTTTACCATCTTTTCTGCCCTTAACAAGCTTTGCCTGTTTTAAAACTCTTAATTGATGAGAAATTGCAGATGGAGTCGAATTTGTAATTGCAGCAATTTCAGAAACATTTAATTCATCTTCTAGCAAAGCTGAAATAATTTTCATTCTTGTTGAATCTCCAAACACTTTAAAATTCTCGGCAATATCAAATAACAAGTCATCATCAGGCATTTTACTTTTTATATCATTTACTTTTTCTACATTAATACTTATTTGTTCAACATTTTCTTCCATACCTTTTGTTCCCTTCTTTAATTTTAGTTATTGTCCTGCCACTTCTATTGATTAATATTAATTCCATGTAGCAGGTTCAAATTTTCTTTTATTTCATTTTATTTGTTTTATTTGAATATTTGTTCATATATTCATTATATGCATACAAAAAAAATTTGTCAACAATTTTTATTAAATTCTATTTGGAATTTTTTTCAATAGCTTTTAGTCGGTCAATAGAATTTAGTTTTTCCAAATGGCATTTACTTTTTCAATTGACTGAAATTTTTTGATTAAATTTTGGTGGAATTAAAAAAACGACAAATGGGAGCCCTAAAGCTCCCGTCTGTCGTATATGTCCGTTATTTTTTACCTGTCGTCCCTTTTTCCTTTCGTCTCTTTGACTTCCTCTTCTTGGTCGTTATCGTCTGGTTCTTTACGGCTTACATACATGCACATATCTGCCCAAGATCCAGCTAACATCAGAAATAATCCAATTACGGTATTCCTTCCTAGCAATGGGTTTGTAAGCATCGCCTCGAGTCCTCCAGATTCAACTACGGTGCAGAGTCCAATGCACAAGCCTCCAAAGATGGCACATGCAGTGTATGCAATGACGTATCCGCATATTTCTTTTTTGCTTACCCGTATCCTCTCGTCTGCGATGAAACGCAGTATCGAAGCCGTTATCACAAAGAAGTTCAGTGCTAAAATTGTAAGAATGATTTTCGGAATCATAATTCTCCTCCTTAAGGTTGTAGTAAGTGTTTTGCTTACTTTGTGTGGGTTGATTTCGGAACGGACATATATTTTGCATGCTGAAACAGATTTACATTTAGCATGCATAACATACCGTGCTAACTGCACTAATTAAAAGTATACCATTTTTTCTTAATTATGTCAATTAGTGTATTCTATTGTTGTCATAGAAGTTTTGAGTTCTTCTTTAGAACTCTTCGCCTCTATATCTCATGGTATCAAGTATAAAGTAGGGCGAGTAGCTTCTGGATTTTGTTCACTATTTTTGTATGTGATATAGCCAGAAGCACCGCCACCATTGTAATATGCCACTCCTCTACAAACTCTGTAGTATGCGCTTTCTGCTTCTTGGGTGAATTCCCAACAATTTCCAGCAAAATCATAGATATTATTTGCCTTCCAACTTTCACTAAATCCCGTGTTACGACTGCCTAATGTTGCATTTCCAATGTTGCCCCAATCTTTTGAATCTGTTATATCAAATCCCGAACTTTCTAGCCAATTACATGTTGCATCCCATTGTAATCCCCATATCATTCTTGTTTTCACTTCTGTTCCTTCTTTAGCCAATGTTGTGCAATCTTTATAGTTTCCATACCAATTTTTATTTATTTGTGTTACTCCAGTCTTCTCGCCATTCTCTGACAGCTCATATCTTCCTATATAAAATCCATGATATTTCTCTAAACTTCTTATCATCTCATCATATTCACTTACCATAGTCTCTGCCATATTTTTATAACTACTAAATGCTTCTGTTGCATATTTATTATCCATGTTAATTAGTACATCTGGTTCTCTACGTTCATTTCCACCAGGTTGACACCTTTCTTGTCCACTTATTATTTGTGAATTTGTATATTTTGTAGTCTTTACTCCTGTACTTCCATCAAGTTTTTTTCCTGCTGCTACAGTTGTATATAAACTACTTGGTGTTTCTACTGGCACCCATACCCATTGATTCCCAGCTAAATCTCTTCTTACATCTTCTTTTCCTTTATCTAATTCCTTATCTGCTACATTATCAGAAATTACTATTCCTTTTGCTTTAGTTCCTCCTACATAATAATAACCGTCTGGAATTGTTACGCCTTCTGATGCTGGGTCATAATTAGAATTTTCTCCAGTTGTATCTCCAACTTTTGTATCTATCCAGTCTGATACTTCATTTAATTGTTTTTCTTCATTTGTTTGCGC
>ULWW01026502.1_pt1 | contig 16851 bp, 19 predicted proteins | sample 1960741 | NCBI WGS metagenome assembly ULWW01 (sample SAMEA4835823, study PRJEB28245) | human gut metagenome | biome: gut microbiome; material: fecal sample | place: Denmark | collected 2008
GCAATGACTCTACAGGTACAGATTTAGGAAAGGGGAGGCAAAGTAAATGGCTATTGATTCTAAAAATCTAGTTGTTGCCGCTAAGGTATACAGCCGTGGCGTCGCTCTACCTCTTGATGCTTCTTCTGTATACGAGTCTCTTGGTGACGCTCAAGCTTACGCAAAGAATCCTATTGCTTATGCTGGTCAGGTAATCACCGTCAAAGAAGGTGAGAAGTATAATGCCTACATCCTTGACGGCGATGCTGGTGCTTACACTCTAAGTAAAGTCGGTGTTGACGCTTCTGCTGTAAAGAACTATGTTCAGGTAGTCTCCAGTCTTCCCGGAGAAGGTCAGGAACAAGGTGTTATCTATATCAACACCACAGATAATAAGGGCTATATCTATGATGGCTCTGAGTTCCAAGTAATCTTCGAGGACGTTACCAACGAAGAAGGACAAAGCCTTTCTGAGCAACTTGCAGCCATTGATGCTAAATTCGGTAGTTACGCACCGCTAGCAGGCGCTACCTTTACTGGTACTGTAACTCTCGCCGCAGACCCAACTCAGAATCTTGAAGCCGCTACAAAGCAGTATGTTGACCGCCTAGTAGGTGGCATCAACGATTTTACCGTTGGTATCGTAGATTCTAGTACTCCGCTTCCTGCCACTGACTACACCGTTGGTCAGACCTTCCGTGTAGCAGAAGCCGGAACTTATGCGGGTCAAGAGTGCGAAACTGGCGATTTGATTATCGTTATCAAGGATTACGCAGCTGAAGGTGCTTCTAACTCTGACTTCCTAGTTGTTCAGGCTAACGTTGATGGTGCTGTAACTGGTCCAGATGCTTCTACTGATGCTAACATCGTTGTCTTTGATGGTACTACTGGACGCAAAATCAAGGATTCTACTGTAACTATTGCTAGCGTTCAGGATGCTGTGGCTAAGGCTCACGAACACGCTAACAAGGCAATTCTTGATAGCTTTACCAAGAACGAAACTCAGCTTCTTGGTGAGGTTGATTCCAAGATTTCTACTGCTCTTGAGAACGTTCCTACCAACGATGACCTTGCGGATTATGTCACGACTGAGACATATAATACCAAGATGGGTCAACTTGATAGTTCTATCTCCACTCTCCAAACAAATCTCAATACCAAGATTACTGCTGACGATTTAGCCGCACGTATTGGTGAGATTCCTGCGGAAACAACAATCAAAGACTATGTTGATACCGCTGTTGGTTCCGGTGATACTGATGTAGCAGAACAAATTCTACAGGCGAAGCAAGAAGCTATTGAAACTGCTAAAACATATACTGACACAGCACTTACGATTGTTGAATTCTAGGAGCTGATGTAGTATGTCCGCAATTGTAAAGTTTTATTATACTGTAAACTCAAAGCTTGCTGAGTTGCCTATTGTGGACGGTCAAGTAATCTTTGTATCTGATACAAAGAAGTTTTATCTAGATATGAATGGGCTAAGACTTGGATACTCTGATATTCAGGTCTTAGCCGCTGAATCTGATAGAACATCTATATTGGCTCCAACTGAGGGATTCTATTTTGTTGACGAGACTAACGTTTTATGGCGCTATAAAGGTGGATGGAAGCAAGTTACGCCAACCAATACCGCGCCAGTTATTTTTCTAGAGTATGAGGATTTTCCTCCAACAGGCAAAGAGAATACCTTATATGTCACAAGTGACGCAACTTACAAGTGGGATGTACTAACATCTACTTATATATGTATTGCAAACAAAACAGAATGGAAAGAATTAGGAGAGTGATAACTAGATGGCTCTAGTCAAATTTGTTCGCGGGACTGCCGAGAAGTTTGCACTTCTTGAATCTAAAGACCAAGATACACTTTATATCGTCACAGACGAACAGCGTCTCTATCTTGGCGATAAGTGCATTTCTGGCGGTATCTATACTTCTGTAGCCTCACTTCCCGGCACAGGCGCTCCAAATACGCTTTATCTAAATACTACTGATGGCTCTGTTTCCTATTGGAATGGTACCGGCTATACTGTTCTAGTCAAGCCTAGTGCCACTACTATTTCTGAGGACAGCACTGATAATCAATTTGCTACCGCTAAAGCAGTTTACGATTACGTAACCTCTAAAATCTCTAGTCTAGATGTAACTACTCTTGCGGGCCGTGTCACCACTCTCGAAGGAGAAATGGATACCGTTCAGGGGCAGATTACAACTATCAATGGTGAAGGCGAAGGTTCTATCAAGAAGGCCGCTTCTGATACTCTAACTTCTGCTAAATCCTACACTGACCAAGAGGTTGCTAAGAAAGCCAATCTCAAGCACACTCACGAGATTACAGACGTAACCGGTCTACAGGATGCTCTTGACGGCAAAGCTAATGCTGTACACACTCACACCACTGCTCAGGTAGACGGTCTTGACGCTGCCCTAGCTGGTAAGGCTGATAAAGCAACTACTCTTGAAGGCTATGGCATCACTGATGCTTATACCAGCACTCAGACCGATTCCAAGATTGCAGAAGCGATTGCTGCTGCTCCACACCTAAAGCGCACCATCGTTGAAGAGCTTCCCGACATAGAGGGCGCAGACGAGAACACTATCTATATGGTCCCACAGGGCGAAGGTAGCACAGAAGACCCCGGCACCGCTACTTCTCACTACAATGAGTACATGCTTATCAACGGTGCTTTTGAACTTATTGGTAGCTCTCAGGTTGACCTAACCGGTTACGCCACTGAGACTTTTGTTACCAACGCTATTGGCGCACTCGATGTTGCTGATGCCGCTGTTGCTAATCAGTACGTTTCTCAGGTAGTTGAGACTGACGGTAAGATTGCTGTTACTCGCGCACCTCTCCCTGTTACTTCTGTAACTGAGGGTTCTGCTAACGGTACTATCGCCGTCAACAGTACAGACGTAAAAGTTCACGGTCTTGGTTCCGCAGCCTACACTGATGCTGCTGCTTATGAGACTGCTGGTGCTGCCGCTACTGCTGTTGCCGCACTCGATAAGGAAGACGCTGCCGTACCCGGCCAGTACGTTAGTGCTGTAAGTCAAGAGGACGGTGTAATTACCGTTACTCGCGCTCAGCTACCAACTGCTCCTGAGATTACTGAGGGTAGTACGAACGGTACAATCGCTGTCGGTGATGAAGATGTTCCTGTTCACGGCCTAGGCTCTGCTGCCTATACCAATAGCGGCGATTATGCTACTGCGGCTCAGGGTACAAAAGCTGATACCGCTCTACAGAAAGCTGATATCGCTACTGGTGCTACTCAGGGTACAATCGCAATCAAGGGTACCGATGTTGCAGTAAACGGCCTTGGTTCTGCTGCTTATACCGCTTCTACAGCTTATGCAACTGCCGCACAAGGCACAAAAGCTGACGAAGTTTATGCTGCCCTAACTTGGGGGTCCATCTAATCTGATATAAAAGGAGAAAAGTATGGCTCAAGATTCAAAAGTTACTTTTTATAAAGGTACCCAAGAGCAATATAATTCTCTATCTGCTGCCGATAGTAACGGCATTTACTTCTTGAGCGATACGAAGTCCATTTATCAAGGTGATACGAAATATGGTGGTGGAGATGGTGCTGATATTGCCACCTCCACCACTGCTGGTATTGTAAAACCCGGTACGGATTTTGATATTGCCGCAGATGGTACCTTATCTTTATATCAACCAATGGACATTACTTCTTTTTCTAGTAACGTCTCAACCCAAGAGAAAGGAGCAAAAGTAGAATCTGTTACTCTCTCTTGGAATTGGAACAAAACCCCTGCTTCACAAACTCTAAAGAAGGGGACTGATTCTTATAGCATCGCCGCAAGTGATAAAACAAAGACAATTTCTTTCTCTAGCACTGCGGCCTTGACTAGTAATACAACGTTTACTTTGACCGCAACCGATGCTAGAAGCGTAAGCGATTCTCAATCTACCACTATTCAGTTCTTGAATGGTCGTTATTATGGTATTGGGAGTATCACAGACCCAGAGGATTGCGATAACGCTTTTATCCAAGGATTGACTAAAACGCTTGCGTCTTCCCGCATAACTTCTTTCACTGTTACGGCTGGTAGCGGACAATATATTTATTTTGCTATTCCATCTTCTTTTGGGACTCCATCTTTCTTTGTTGGCGGATTTGAAGGCGGTTTTGACGAATTCAAAACCTTCTCTTATACAAATCCTTCTAATTACGCGGAGTCTTATACGGTATATAAAAGTACCAATCCTAATTTAGGGACTACAACAGTGGAGGTGAAATAAATATGCCAATTACAGTTATTGATAAAATCAAGCAGAAGAACAATCAGACATTCAAATTGTTAGATGCTTCTGATATCAATTGGGATATTGACTTACCCTCTGATGCTGTTCCCGAGGATATATATACCAAACAGCAAACGGATGCGGCGATTGCTTCTGCGGTAGCTAACGCAAACCACCTTACTCGTACCATAGTAGAGGATTTGCCGCCTATCGGGGAAGATAACGTTATATATATGGTAGCTAACGATTCTGGCGTTGGTCAGAACTCATATGACGAATATATGTATATCAATGGTCAATTTGAGAAGCTAGGCACTTCTGATGTTGACCTTTCTAATTATGTTACTACTTCTGCTTTGAATAGTAAATTAGAAAGCTATGCTACTACTAGCTCTCTTGAAGACTATCTTACTAAGAGTGAAGCAGAAGAAACGTATGCTACTAATGCGGACCTTGCTGGATACGCTACTACCACTGCTTTATCTCAGACTCTAACAGACGCTAAATCTTACGCTGACACTCAAGACTCTGCGACTTTAGAAGCTGCTAAAGCATATGCGGATTCTATAGTAGCTGGAACTGTCCCAGAAGGGGCTTTGACCGTAGACGATATCACAACTGGTACCGCAAATGGTACGATTAGCGTAAGTGGTTCTAACGTAGCGGTGTATGGGCTAGGTAGTGCGGCTTATGTAAATGTTGATACTCTACTGTCTTCTGACGATTTAGTTTGGAATTCTATTCAGTAGATATATTAGATAAAAAGGAGAGTGAAAAATGGCAAAAGTACGTTTTATACGCGATACAGAAGAGTCTATTCTTGGCGCTTCTCCTGCGGATGGTACTATTTATGTATCTACTGATACGAATAACATTTACATTGGCACGGCAGATGGCTTTGAAAGACTCACAAAAGGATATACGCTTTCCAAAAGTGGGAATTCAATTACTCTTACTGATAACGAGGGCAATCAAACTACCGTAACAGATGCCGATACAAAATATAACAACGCTACTGGCTCTGCCGCAGGTCTTATGTCCGCAAGTGATAAAACTAAGTTAGACAATTTAGATTCTACTATCAGTGCGGCTATTGGAGAAGAAGCATCCGCACGTCAGAAACAAGACCAACTACTCGAACAGGCTATTGAGGACAAGCTTGGTGCGGACGATATCGTAGCTGGCAGTAACGTCCAAGTCAGTCACGATGATGAATCTGGTCACGTTACAATCTCTGCTACAGATACTAAATATACCGCTGGTATCGGCCTTGGATTGACTAGCAACAGTTTCTCTATTCTCAATGGTGGAGTTGGTCAAAATCAACTTGCAGACGATTCTGTTAGCGAGAGCAAATTAGCTGATGGTGCTGTTGGTACTGATAAAATTGCTAATGGTGCTGTGACCGCAGACAAACTTGCCGAAGGTGTGATTCCTGAAATTCCAGAAGTGACGCTTGCTTCTCTCGGAATCACTGCTACTGCCCAAGAACTAAACTACACTGATGGTGTTACTTCTAATATCCAAACCCAGCTAAACGGAAAAGCTGCGGCTTCACATACACACGACGATAGATATTATACAGAGGACGAGGTTGATGGTCTGCTTGCGGCCAAAGCCAATACAAGTCACACTCACTCTGCTGCTAATATCACGTCTGGTACTTTAGCGCTTGACCGCATTCCTACAATCACCGATGCTAAGATTCAGGGAATGAGCGCAAGTAAGCTTACTGGCACTATCCCGCAAGCAAATCTTCCTAGCTATGTTGATGATGTACTTGAATTTGAAAATCAAGCAGCTTTTCCTAAGACTGGTGAAAGCGGTAAGATTTATGTAGCAGAAGATACTAACAAGACTTATCGTTGGGGTGGAGCTTCCTATGTAGAGATTAGCGCTTCACTTGCTCTTGGAACAACTTCTTCTACAGCCTTCCGTGGCGATTACGGTAATACTGCTTATCAACACGCACAAGCTAAAGGTTCTGCCTTTGCGAGTGGCTTATATAAGATTACCACTAACGCGCAAGGCCACGTAACTGCTGCAACTGCTGTAACGAAGAGCGACATTACAGCTCTTGGAATTCCCGGTAGTGATACTAATACTAATACTACATATACGCTTTCCAAGAGTGGTTCAACAATTACTCTTGAAGGTAGCGATGGTAGCAGCACGTCTGTAACTGACGCTAACACAACATATACTCTATCTTCTTTCGGAGTAACTGCTACTGCGGCTGAGTTGAATTATACGGATGGTGTAACAAGCAACATTCAAACTCAGCTCAACGGCAAGGCCGCAAGCTCTCACACTCACGGAACAGCTTCTACAGCTGCGGCTGGTTTCTTGCGCCAGCTAAACGGTTCCACTTCTAACTTCCTGCGTGGAGATGGTACTTGGGCAACTCCGCCTAATACAACCTACTCTGCTATGAAGGGAGCTACCGCAAGTGATGCTGGTAGTACAGGTTTGGTGCCTGCGCCTAGTGCGGGTGCGGCCACTCGCTATCTAAGAAGCGATGGAACTTGGGCAACGCCGCCTGATACCAATACTACTTATTCTGCGATGAAGGGTGCTACTTCTAGCGCAGCGGGCACAGCGGGTCTTGTTCCCGCTCCTGCGGCTGGTGCTGCAACTAGATATCTACGTTCTGATGGTACTTGGGCTGTTCCACCTGATACCAACACAACGTATACATTGAGCTCTTTTGGTATTACCGCGACTGCCGCAGAGTTGAATAAGCTAGATGGAGTCACTGCAACTGCCACAGAAATCAACTATCTTGATGGCGTAACATCCGCAATTCAGACTCAGTTGAACGGGAAAGCAGCTTCTTCTCACAGCCATCCCGCTTCTCAGGTAACAGGTCTTACCGCTTCTCGTGCCTTGATATCTGACGCTGACGGGCACCCTGCGGTTTCTGCTGTTACTTCTACCGAACTTGGATATTTGGATGGCGTTACTTCTGCTATTCAGACCCAGCTAAATGGTAAAGCTTCTACAAGTCATACTCACAGTTATCTACCTCTTTCTGGTGGTACGCTTACTGGTACTGTGACCTCTAGAAGTTTAGCTGCGGCTACTGATAGCACATACGATATTGGTACAAGTTCTGTACGCTATCGTAACATTTATGCGGACAATTTATACGGTACTTTGCAAGGTAGTGCAACATCTGCTAATAAGCTTACCACTGCCTGCACGATTTCTCTTACAGGAGACGTGACTGGTTCTACTTCCTTCAATGGTAGTGCCAACGTTTCTATTTCTGCAAATTTAGCTGCAAATAGCGTTACTGCTAACGAGATTGCAGCAGATGCAGTAGGCTCTTCTGAGCTTGCTTCTAATGCAGTTAGTTTAGCAAAATTAGCTTCTGATGTTGGAACAGTAGCGGTACAATCTTCTACTCCAACAGATACTAACGTAAAACTTTGGATTCAGATATAAAAGGAGGTGCCATAGATGGCTGACGCTTACGGTGGATGGGCTGGCTCTTATGGTAGATGGCGCTGCCATATCAATTATGGCATTCAGAGCGAGAACAATTCTTCAGCAGTCGTATATTGCCAGACACGATTCAATACTAATGCTTGGGGCTTTGATGTAGGTGGGACAGATACAGTAACGGTGAATGGAAATACAAGAAGTGGTCGAGCCAATCACTATTCTGCTTCTGGAGCAACTGTCGATACGACTATGATTAGTCATAGTCAAACAATCTCTAAAGGGCCTTCTGCGCAAAGTATTGGGGTATCTGGCAGCATCCAAATTACAGGCGGATACCAGAATGGCACTTCTTCTGCTAAGGGTTCCGTTACAGTCGGCGCTATTCCGAATACCGTTCCGGGAGTGCCGACTGTGACAGCCACTCGGTCTAGTGATACTAGTATTCGCGTTACTTGGACACTAAAACAACCTACAAGCGGTTCTATTACGAGTAACCTTATTGAGGTAAAAATTGATGAAGGTGGTTGGACAACGTTATCAAGTTCTCTTAGCGGTTCTGCCACTTCTTATACTTATTCTAGTAGCTCTGCAAATCATCGTTATCAGTTCCGTGTCGCTTCAAAATCTAGCGCAGGTCAAAGTGGCTATGGTACGAGCGACTATGTGTATACTACTCCTGCGGCTCCTAGCGGCGGATATGGACTAATCCGCAATACGAATGTTGGAGTCACCGCTTTAGTAGATAACATCAATTACCCATCCTATTATCAGTGGCAACGCTCTGCCAATGGTTCTACTGGATGGACAGATATAGATGAAGCATTATCCTCTATCAGTGATACGTATAGCGGCTCTACTGCTCCATATTATAGAGTTAGATGCGTAGGTACAAGTGGACTTACTTCTGCTTATTGCCCCGCTTTTCAAGTTTCTAAAGGATACAGCGCCTACGTAAATAGTACTACAACTCCTGACAAGATAAATTTTTATGTTCCTACTGGAAGTTCTATTGAGAGCATAAAATTCTTAGTTTAGGGGTATATAATGTTTGTTGATAGCGTTGTCAAGAGCTAAAAGGAGTGATAAATGAGAATTCTAAACGAACTAGATGAAGAAATTCAAGAGTCTGATGTAGATACTAATCTTGGCTATCTTGTTCCTGACCAAATCCTAAAAGAGCATCACGAAGCTACCCATGCGGTAGACGAGGAAGGTCATTATTACCCTCAGACTTTTTATTTTGAAGATGGCACTCGTTATGATATTCCAAAAGGTGACGATGATAAGGTAATTGAAGATGACCCTCACGTGTCCCCTAATGAGGACGGGGTAAGCTTTACTTACGTGCCGCAAGAGGATGAAGAGTGTAAAGAAGTCCGTGGAACTGATGTGGCGTATGTTATCGACGTTGAGCATCAAGATGCTAAAAATGCTTGGGACGAAATGGAAGATATTCAGCGTTACAGACTATACACAGAGGAAGAGTTGCGTGAGAAGGCTGTAGTTGCGGCCAACGCCAAGCAAGAAGCAATTCTTACCTCTCAAACTGTTGCTCTTATGCGTTTGATGGCTGCTCCAATGACTCTTGAGATGACAGATGAAGATGTGCGCGCTTTCGACCTTGTTATGCCTGATTTTGTTCCCGGTAACGAGTATGAGAACAAAGCTGTTGTCCGTTATAACGGAGTCCTCTATCGTGCTATTCAGAAGGTCGATAGTACAACTACTACTAATTATACACCAGACCAAGCTAATTCCTATTGGAAGCGCGTTGATGAACCTAACGAAGAAGGTATCTATGAATGGTCACAACCTTATGGCGCTACTGATTGCTATCAGACTGGCGACGAGATAACTTATCAAGGTGCTACTTGGACTAGCACTATTGATAATAATGTCTGGGCACCCGGAGTCTATGGTTGGGAGAAAGACCCGGATTCCGGTTCAGAAGAGCCTGTAAATGAATACCCAGATTTCGTTCCTCCAACAGGGGCACATGACGCATATAAAATTGGCGATAAAGTAACTTTTGGCGGCAAGCATTACGAGTCTGTAATTGACAATAATACTTGGTCCCCTGCGGATTATCCCGCTGGTTGGAAAGAAATCCCAATGGAAGAAAGCGAGGAATAAAGTAAATGGATATTATTACTGAACTTACTGGAATGCTAAATATCCCTATTCTTATTCTAGGTCTACTAATTGGTTATATGCTAAAGCATCTTGTCTCTGACGAGACTTTTCAGAATAAGTACATTCCAGTTGTGAACGTAATTGTCGGTGCGATTATCGGCGTCGTTCTTGCTGTTACCGGTGGCGCTACTATTACCGCTGAAGCTATTCTACTAGCTGTTATCGGCGGAGCTGTAAGCTGCGTTGCTTCTTGCGGTGTATATGATACTTTTGCGGCCTTTATTGAGAAAGGCGAGCGTTCTGACGCTGACGCTTCTGAGGATGATTCCGAGGTTGCTGTAGGATAAAAAAGGAGGTAATGATGGCAGAAGTTCTAAATGACGTAACAGAAGATATCAATGAAGAGCTAGATGCTATGGGTCAGGGAAATCCTGATAACGATACTGAAATTACTGAAAGTGTAACAAAGGATGGTGACGCTGAATAATGAAAGATTGGGAGAATCTTACTGCTGATGTAGATAAAATCTTATCAGTACATTATACTTCCGGTCGTTCAGGTGCCAAGGTCAACAAAGTAATTGTCCACTATAACGCTGGTAATCTTACCGTAGAAGGATGTTACTCTGTTTGGCAAACTCGTGCTGCTTCTGCCCATTATCAGGTAGAGTCCTCTGGCCGCATTGGTCAGCTTGTTTGGGACAAAGACACTAGTTGGCACGCTGGAAATTGGAATGCAAACATTTCTTCTATTGGAATTGAACACGCAAATCAGCCCGATGGAACTATTACCGAGAGCTGCCTAGATAATGGCGCTCACCTTGTTGCGGCCATTTGTAAGTCTTATGGCCTTGGCCGTCCGCAATGGCTAGTCAATGTATTCCCGCACAAATACTTCTCTGCTACCTCTTGTCCGGGTCAGATTTATGGTTCTCAGAAAGACGCTTATATCAAACGTGCCCAACAGTGGTATGACTATATGACTGGTTCTTCTTCTAGCAAGCCTTCTGGAAGTACTGGCACTGCTGGTTCTGGGAATTCTGGTTCTAACTCTGGTGGCTCTACTGGTGGAGTAAAAGAGTATACCGGTACTGGCTTTGGTGGACGATATCAATGCACTATTGCGGCTCTAAACGTCCGTACTGCTCCTAACCTATCTTCTAGCGTTGTTGCTAAGTATAGCAAGGGACAGACAGTAACTCTTGATGATTGGTATTGCATCAACGATGGCTGGGTCTGGGGTCGTTATACTGGAGGCACTTCTGGTCAGAAACGCTATGTGGCTGTCGGCAAACCAACTGGTAAAGCCGAATCTGACGATTACCTAATCAAAGTTGGTTCTTCTGTAGGCTCTAAGAGCGTTGACACTTTAGCGCAAGAAGTAATCAATGGCAAGTGGTCTACTGGCGCTGACCGTAAAGCTAAACTTGAAGCTGCCGGTTATAACTATGAAGCTGTTCAGGCTCGTGTAAACGAGATTCTAACTGGCTCTTCTAGTACCAGAAAGAGCATTGATACAATCGCTCGTGAAGTAATTGCTGGTAAGTGGGGTAATGGCACTAACCGCAAAACTCGACTACAAGCTGCTGGCTATGACTATAACGCAGTACAAGCTCGCGTAAATCAACTACTCTAAAATAAAAAAAGGGGTATCCTCGAATTGAGGGTACCCCTTATTTTTTTATAGATTTACGTAATATACTCCAATTGCCTGTGAGCCGCACGCTTGCCAAATAGATTTGAATTCATCAATTGGGATTCCAATAACTCCATCGTTTGGGTCCATAGCGGCTACAACTCCGTCTTGAATACCATAAATAACTAAGACTTCTGCATTCTTATATACTCGAAAAACGTTATTGTATGTGACACCGGTATATCGTGGCTGCTCATGGTCGTTGGTATACCAAACAATCATCGGATGATTAGAATTTAGATAATCGCTGATTGCTTCTATACTCATACCATCCATATTTTGAGTTCGTATCTGCCCGCCTATATCTGCTAGATAATTATTCATACAAATAACAAGAGCAGGAGTCATGCAGTATCCGTAGTCTGTTCTTGCGTCTCCAACATACGCTTCTACAAAATTAGTATCGCTATAGTTCATGCAATCCAAAAGCTCATGGATTGATACGTCATATCCATATGCTCGGAGAAAAGAAACTGCCGCTGCAAATTCATCACCAGAGGGGAATTCAGGAAGAGGGTCAACTTGCTCTACGTAGTTCGCAGGGTCTTGTATCGGCGAATCATAAATAATAGGGACTTCTTCCTCTTGTGGCAGCGGAGTGTTTTGTGAAGCTTTATATACTTCCCAACCATACGTGATGGTTATCATAATCACTCCAAATATAAGAAAAGCCGCACAAATCATTAGCCAATCTCTAAACTGCCGCGTCATCAAAAGCCACCCTCTTCTTTCCATGCTCTTGGATAGCAGCTCTACCGATACAGATAGCATCTGCTATATCACTTGGTACATCTATATTATACCACTTTTCTACTAAGTTGATAGCGTGACGCTTTTGCTCAGCTCGTTTGCGGCCAAAATTTCCTCCGAGAATTTTACGCCAATGTGATGGAGCAAATATCTCATAGCTCATATCCATGTGGCCGCACCATAGAATTACCGCAGCTTGTGCATAGGCTAAATGCTTGTATGTCAAAGCATTTCCTGCTTGCAATTGGATATCTTCAAAATACACTTTCTCAAATTCGTACTTATAATATAAGTCAGTTAGATTTTTATATATATCCAAAAGACGCTTATCCATAGGGGCGGTTTTTGAGATAGTAAAAATATCTGCCGCAATTAGTGTGTTATCTTCAAAAACCGCCCAACCGCTAACATTTAGTGCTTGGTCAAGCGCTAGGAACTTCATTTTGGATTTGCGGCAATTGCACTAATTCTTCTTGCGGCGGAAGAATCCGTTGCGGTGGCTCTTGGTAAAAGTCTGCGGAATTTTTGAAGAACTCTGCGGCGTTATTGAACAACTTAGAAAAGAGAACTGTCGTGGTCATACGGCCAACTCCACCCATCACTGGAGTGATATAGATTTGGTTATTTCCATTGTTCTCAATCCACTCTCTGTCAACATCGCCGCAAAGATTACCTTCTTCGTCTACATTCATACCAACGTCAATAATATTGAACTTACCATAAGACGGAATATAGAATTTACGGTCTGTGCTACCGTTCCAATAATTAGGTCTGCCAATAGCACTTACCACATAATCGTAATCACAATAGCTATCTAGTGCTATTTTACTAGTCTTACTATGTGCCATAGTAACAGTCATATTCTTTTGAGTAAGAATTTCGGTAAGAGGTCGGCCAACTCGAATTGAGCGCCCGATAACAAGACAAGATTGCTCGTCAAAAGAATCGTTGCCATTTAGCTCTTCCATAATCTTCATACATGCGACCGCAGTACAAGGAGCATTACGATAGGCGATAGGAGAAATATTATCTACCAGATTTCCAAGAGACAGAGCAGAAAGGGAATCAATGTCAAGCCGCACAGGAATCATATTATATAAAACACGATTCATGTTCCCATAATCGGAGATAATAATAATTCCATGTGTTGAAGGCTGAGCCGCAAACATTTGAATACCCTCTGCAACCTGTGCGGGGGTATCTGCTACAACATCGTCTACAAAGGCCTCATACTTATTTCCTATCTTTTGGAGCATTTTGAGATATGATTCTTCTCCACTCTCCATTGTAGTTTTATGGATTACACAAAGTCGTGGTTGTAAAGAACGATAGGGGATAATAGCTTCTTGCTCTAGTTTAGCTACAGCTCTATCAATAATCTTATCTGACATATTTACGCTCCTGTACTGCCCCAGCCGCCACGGTCTTTATTCCCAAGAGACTCAACCTCTACAAATTCAATAGCTGGCTGATTCTTTTGGATGCGGAATTGGCAAATACGAGTTCCTTTTGGGATAGTAACATCGCGTGTGGCATATGCGGGGAATTTCCATTCGTCACCATCGCCGCAATAGCTTTGGTCAAAGATACCAAAACTGTTCGCTTGTAGGAGGCCCCAACGTTTGAAAGTAGAAGAGCGTGGAGCAAGAATCCCTTCATACCCCTGCGGTAGCTCCATAGCAATGCCTAGCGGAATATACGCAAAGTCTCCTGCTTTCATTGTAATATCTTTATATACGTAAGTATCAATCCAATCTCCCTGTTCAATCTTCTCTAGATGCGGGGAGCCGGGATAATATTTGATACGGATAGTTTCAGTGTCAAGCATTTCGTTCAACATTCTCCAATCTTCGTCGCTTACATAGATGGGATTTGCCGCAAAATCATCTTTAGTCCAGTGTGGCAACTCGTCGCTCATACATTACCGTTTCCATCGGGACACCCGCTGGTTCTTTAGCATCATCAAATACCTTAGTGACTTTGACGATAAAGTAACTATCTACTACTTCCTTTCCCTCTTTGATTGGCTTCTCAGTATAAGCGAATCCTGTTAGCTGATAGTCCTGATTGACCGCATCCTGCTGTAGTTCCTTGTGAAAAGACTCCACAGTTGTAATATCAGACAGCCAATACTCTTCGGTAGTCTTTAGGAGAAACTTAGAAACCATTACGCACCTGCCTTTTCAATCGTAAAAGTTAGTTCAGGAAAAGCCTTATTGAGGTCGTTAGCAATTTTAGTAACGTATACTTCTGGCCCATAGATACAAGCATCTTCTACCTTGAAACTGTCTAGAGCCTTTTGGACTGCTTCAACTAGCTGCGGCTCAAAAGCGTAATCTCGATAAACTTCTGCGGCATCTGTTTCTTCTGTCTCTTGGCCGACCATTACTACTGCCGCTGCTTCAGGCCAAGCCGCAATAATTAGATGATACATTTGACTCCTTATCCCTCGATAATTTTTTCTTCTGGAATTGCTACTATCGTAACAATATCGTTGGTCTTTTTTCGATAATAAATACGATATGTGTCTAAACGATGATTATATTGAATCATTCGTATATCCCCATAACTATCTAGTTTTTCCTTGAGCATTTCGCGAATTTGATTATAATTGTACGTGTTCATATGAATTAGTGCTATTGGGATTGGCGGTAAGTTTTCTATCATCAAAAGAAAATATTTAGTATCGTTTTTTGAAGAAATCCATAATGCCATATTAGTTAGCATGTGTTGAATATCATATATTGATTCGTTACTCAAACGTTCTCCTTTCTATTCTCTAATAGTATATCATATCTATCGGTAAGTGTCAAGATAAAAAAATAGCCACAACTATCTACTTTTATATTCAATTGTAGGTAGTTGTGGCTTTATTTTTTTTAGTCACAATATAGAATTGGTTCTGGAATTTTCGTTCCGAATAGATAAGAACCAGATAGCGTTGATTTTAGGTCAATTACTCTTTGATTCTTACTGCCGCGCCACTTCAAAGTAATATCTCTTTGTTCCGCGATAAAAGGGCCGTCTACTAGAACGTCTACTATTCCCAACAGAGCAAAGAGATAATTGCTTGTATCCTCTTGGGCGTGCTGCCATATCTCTTTGAACGTATACCCAGACCAAAGCCAAATTTTTATATCCGGTCGTGCGAATTTGATTTCAGTACACAGGTTATATAAGTCTCTATAGTTTTGCGGCAAAAGCGGTTCACCGCCAAGAATAGAGAAACGTTTGATATACGGTCTTGCGTCAATTAGATTGATTATAGTTTGTAAAGTTTCAAAAGAAAACTCTTTACCTCCATCAAAATTCCATATAGAACTATTGTGACACCCTTCGCAGCGGATTGGACAACCTTGGGTGAATAAAGATACTCCGCATCCTTCTCCGTTGCTGATATCCATCTTTCGAATTTGAGCGTAGTGCATACTATTCCTCTATATCGTGGTCATCCAAATGCACGTAACGATGTGCGAATTCATCGAGTCTTCCTTCATTTGGTACGGTCGTGCTTATATCACATTGGGCTAATGTAGACTATCTCTTTACCCATGCATATGGGTAGTCTGCGCTTCGAAAATAGGAATTTCACCTATAATCTACTTCCTTTCGGAATAGTCGTTACACCTTTTCTACTGACGTAGAACTTGGCACGGTATCATCTAAAATAAAATGGAACAATAATTCTTTTTTAGCCCAAAAAAGAAGACTTTTATTTTAGGTTTTCACCGTTAGCCTATTACTAAAATAGACACCCTGTAAGTACAGGTTCACAGACTTTTCACTATAAGATTACTCTTATAGGGGGCATATAGTTTACCCGCAAACACGACGTGCAATATTCATCTTAGAGGTATCTTTGTTACCGCAATTGGGGCATTCATAATAGTGCTTCTCCCCATCATATTTGAGCTCAATTTCACCATCATAGCCGCAAACCTGACAATAATCACTCTTAGTGTTGAGTTCTGCGTACATAATATGGTAATAGATAAACTTCATTACTTCTTCAACCGCAGGAATGTTATCTTGTAAATTGCAAGTTTCTACATAACTAATTGCTCCACCCGGACTAAGTTTCTGGAAATCAGCTTCAATAGCTAGCTTATCAAAAGCATCAATCTTTTCAAAGACTGGAACATGATAGCTATTAGTCACGTAGTCTCTATCGGTAATTCCTGCTACTGTACCAAAACGCTTGCGAAGTCCTTTTGCGAAAGTGTAAGTTGTACTTTCAATAGGAGTTCCATATACAGAATAATCAATATCTTCTGCGGCTTTCCACTTTGCGCATTGGTCGTTTAGGAATTGCATAACTGCAATACCAAAACTATATCCACCCGGCTCTGTATGGCTCTTACCCGTGATAGTTTTGACAGCTTCATATAGTCCTGCGTATCCAAGAGAAGAGGTGCAATATCCTCCATGAATCAGCTTATCAAGTGTTTCATCAGGACTCAAACGAGCAAGCGCCCCATCGCACCAAAGAATAGGAGCTACTTCTGCTTTAGTCTTAGAAAGGCGTTCTGCACGAATACGCTGAGCTGTATGGCATAGTTCAGTACGCT
>ULWW01011144.1_pt1 | contig 16841 bp, 12 predicted proteins | sample 1960741 | NCBI WGS metagenome assembly ULWW01 (sample SAMEA4835823, study PRJEB28245) | human gut metagenome | biome: gut microbiome; material: fecal sample | place: Denmark | collected 2008
GGGCAGTCGCCGCGCACGAACGCCGTCTCCGTTCGCACGAATAACCGCAATTTCTACGGCCGCAGCGGCACAAAGTCCGCCGGTATTTACCTGGTCTCCTGCGAGACGGCGGCTGTCACGGCGCTGACTGGCGTGCTGACGGATCCGCGCTGCCTTGACATTGACCTCGACATCCCGATGCCGGAGACGTATACCGTCAACGACAATCTGGTCATTCCCCCGGTCGCGCCGGGCGAAGAGGACACGGTGGAGGTCGTCCGCGGCCCGAACATTCAGCCCTTCCCGCTGGGCAAGCCGCTGGCGGATGCCATTTCCGGCAAGGTGCTGCTGAAGATGGAGGACAACATCACCACCGACCACATTGCGCCGTCGGACGCGAAGCTCCTGCCGTTCCGCTCGAACGTGCCGTACTTGTCGGACTTCTGCCTGACGCCCGTGGACGCGACGTTCCCGGCGCGCGCGAAGAAGGAAGGCGGCGGCATCCTCGTTGCGGGCATGAACTACGGGCAAGGGTCGAGCCGCGAACACGCCGCGCTTGTCCCGCTGTATCTGGGTATCCGCGCCGTCGTCGCGAAGTCGTTCGCCCGCATCCATCAGGCGAACCTTATCAACAATGGCATTCTGCCGCTGACGTTCCAGAATGAGGCGGATTACGACCGCATCGCGCAGGGCGACACGCTGAGCCTGCCGAACGTCCGCGAGACGGTGGAAAGCGGCAGCAACACGTTCGTGCTGCATAACGACACGAAGGACGAGGATTACATTGTCCTGATGCCGCTGACCGCGCGCCAGCAGGGCTGCATCCTCTATGGCGGGCTGTTGAATTATACAAGAGAGAGCGCAAAGGCGGAATAAGATAGTTTGTCCCCCGGAAGTATGGGCTTCCGGGGGATTTTGCGTTATTATTTCAGGGGGAATGGAGAGACTTGCGAAAATCTGCTGCTTTTGCTACAATCAAGGGGGAAGGAGGCTGTCCTGATGAAAAATATCAAGTACACCGTCACGCATCCTATCTTTGTGTTCATGAAGAAGCATTTTTGCCCGCACTGCAAGGCAGCACTCACAGTGGAAACGGCGCATCATTTGGTGAACTCCCGTTCCGAAGAAGCGAAGAACTACGATTTTTCCACGGAAGACGGCAAGATGATTGGCACAGTTGACTTCCGCAATCCGTATTTTTCCTGCCCGAACTGCCATGCGGAGTTTTCGGTGGAAGAATTGTGGAAAAAGGAGAAGGGAAAAAGGGCAAGCAGATAACGCAGGTGAATTGAAAGAATCGTATGAAGCACAAAACAGCCGGGGACTGCCTTGCCAGCAATCCCCAGCTTTCGTAATTCCTATGAATTTTTACTTGACTTCCAGCAGGTTCTTGCATTCCGCGAACGCGCGGCGGCCAATGATTTCAATCGTCGCGGGCAGGGTTACGCTCTTGAGCTTCGTGTTGCCCTCAAACGCCTGCGCGCCGATTTCCACCACCGGCAGACCCGCCACCGTGTTCGGAACGGTCAGCGTCGATGCCGTGCCGTTGTACTTGACGACCACAATGCCCGTCGAGTCGTCACGAACCGCGAACACGAAGTCGCCTGTCACGGTGAATGCCTTGTTGACAGATTCGAGCTCCGTATTGCCGGACAGCGCCTTAATCGTGATGGTGTAGTCGCCCGGCTGCAGCAGCTTCAGACCCGGCACCGTGTAGTTCAGCGCCGCCGTTTCGCCCAGCAGCGCAGCCGTGCCATCCGGCGTGGTCAGCAGCAGCTGATACTTCGCTGCGCCGCCAGCAGCCGTCCACGTCACCGTCAGGTCCTCACCCTGCTTCGCGGCAGGAACGGTCACAGTCAGCGGATCGTCGGTCACATACAGCGTCAGGGACTGCGCCGGGGAAAGTTCGCCAGCGGTCGTTCCGTAGTAGGGCTTGAACTGAATCGTGCGGACACCGTTGCCGTTGCCCAGCGAAGCGAAGGCGCGTTCGATAACCGTCACATCGCCAGTCGTCGGATAGCTGGTATTTGCCTTGCCGTCCACATACAGGACGACTTTCGTCGCGTTCTTGGTGTTGACCGTGAACGTCACCGGCACATTCAGCTTCACGCGGCTGGGATTCATGGTGAAGTTGACGACTTCCGGCTTGTTGACCACGGTCGTCGTCAGTGTAATCGTGTACGCCTTAAACTTTTCGCCCGCCGTCGTGCCGTTGTAAGGCTGGAACTGAATCGTACGGACGCCGCCATTATTCCCCAGCGACGAGAACGACATCGTGAACTCGTACTTCGACATGCTGGTCGTTACGTCCTCAAAGCGGCGGTTCACCTGCCCGTCGACATACATCAGCAGCTTCGTCGCGTTGTCCAGATAAACAGTGAATTTAATCTGCTCGCCCAGCACCGCGGTCGTCTTGTCAATCTTGACATTCGCAATCACGGGGGCAGCAGACGAACCGCTCATCAGGGAAATGGTGGTTGCGGTGGTCTTGTCGCCGCCGACTGCGCCGTTGTAAGCTTGGAACGCAATGGTACGCTTGCCCCCGTTGTTCCCCAGCGAAGAGAACGCCATGGTAAAGGTGTATTCCGTCATATCAGGGGTGATGTTCTCGAAGCGGCGGTTGACACTGCCGTCAATGTACATCAGCACCTTCGTGGCGTTCTTGATGCGCAGGGTGAAGGTGATATTTTCGCCCAGCGTCGCGTTCGGATTGCTGATTTTCAGCAGCTCAACCCGCGGCTTGTTCGCCACGCTGATGGTAATCGTCTTGGTGTCGGACATAGCGCCGGGCGTGTTGCCATTGTAGGGCTGGAACGCCACCGTGCGCACGCCGCCGTTTGAGCCGAGCGTCGAGAAGGACATCTGGAACGTCGTTGCGCCGTCCTTCACGTCGTAGATGTAGCGGTTCAGCTTGCCATCAATGTAGACACGCATCTTCGTTGCGTTCTTGGTGTTGATGGTGAAGGTGATGGTTTCGTTCAAATCAACCGTGTATTTGTCCGGAGTCCAGCTTGTCACGGTCGGCTTGTTCGGGCTTTCGTTCGCGACGGTCACCACCCGATCGGAGGTCTTTTCACCCGCCGTCGTGCCGTTATAGGCTTGGAACGCAATGGCGCGCTTGCCCCCATTGCTTCCCAGCGAAGAGAACGACATGGTGAAGGTGTATTCCGTCATGTCGGGGGTGATGTCCTCGAAGCGGCGGTTGACACTGCCGTCGATGTACATCAGCACCTTCGTGGCGTTCTTGACGCTCAGGGTGAAGGTGATGTTCTCGCCCAGCCCCACGGTCGTCTTGTCGATATTCTTTACCGTCACCTGCGGCTTGACAGACGGCTTCGTCAGCGTAATCGTCTGTACATCAGACTTTTCGCCGGGCGTATTGCCGTTGTAGGCTTGGAACGCGATGGTGCGCTTGCCCCCGTTGCTCCCCATCGAGGAGAAGGACATGGTAAGCGTCGACGTGTCAGTGGGCACGTCGTAGATGTAGCGGTTGACGCTGCCGTCAATGTACATCAAAATTTTGGTGGCGTTCTTCGTGTGGATGGTGAAGGTGATATTCTCGCCCAACTCCGCCGTCGCCTTGTCCATTTCGAACGTCGGTTTGCCCGGAATAATCACATCCGCGCGGTCGATGTTTTCGAGGTCATCCGGCACGTCCGTAGGCGCGGGGGTCGACGCGGGCTCTTCGGTCGGCACGACAATGGGTTCCTCGGTCGGGACGACAACAGGCTCTTCGGTCGGCACGACAACGGGTTCTTCGGTCGGCACGACAGCGGGTTCTTCGGTCGGCTCAACAACGGGTCCCTCCGTCGGCTCGACAACGGGTTCCTCAGTCGGCTCGACAACGGGTTCCTCAGTCGGCTCAACAACGGGTTCCTCGGTCGGCTCAACAGCGGGCTCTTCGGTCGGCACGACAACAGGCTCTTCCGTCAGGACGGGCGTGGGCGCAGGGGTCGGCACGGGTTCTTCCGTCGCAGCCGCAAGCACCAGCAGGGCACAGGGCATTTCCACGCCGCTCGCGAAAACACCGGTGTGACGCTGATTCTCAATGCCCTCTTCCGGCACAGGATGCACTGCATCCGCCGCCAGATAGCCATATGCAACGCCAGCCGTCTGGTCATACACGCAGACGGAAATCCGTTCATTCAGCTGACCCTTCTGCGGACGATGCGTCACATACACTACGCCAGTTACCTGACCAACCAGCTCATCGCCCGTCGGATTCAGGTACAGCTGTGCGCTGCTGAACGTCGCGGCAAAGCCGGAGTCAAAGAACTCGTTATCCAGCACGGAGCGGCTGTAATCTACGGCTGCTTCGTCCACGATTTCGGGCGCTTCCGTTACCTCGGGAACATCCGTCGTTTCGGGGATTTCCGTTGTTTCGGGAACATCCGTCGCTTCGGGCGCTTCCGTTGCTTCGGGAACATCCGTCGCTTCGGGGATTTCCGTTGCTTCGGGAACATCCGTCACTTCGGGCGCTTCCGTTGCTTCGGGAACATCCGTCACTTCGGGGATTTCCGTTACCTCAGGAACATCCGTCGCTTCCGGTGCTTCCGTCGGCACGACTTCAACCGTTTCCGTCGGCGGAGTTTCCGGCTCTTCTGCAGCCGCCGTCAGCACTGTTCCCATACTGCCCGTCACCATGAATACAGCCAGCAGGAAAGACAATGCCTTTCGCATCCACTTTTTGTCCTTCATCGTCCTCACTCCTTGTTCTGTGCAATCTTCCGGCACGACGTATGGTTGTGCCAATGGCAAGCGATTGCTGCTTTCCATCTTTCTTTTCGCGGCGAGCCGCAGTGCTCCCGGTGGATATAGCAATCTCTTTCCCAATTCCAGCTATATTGTAACAAATTACAAGTCGGCTGTCAATACTTACCGCGCAGAAAGCCGCATTTTATACGAAAATCAAGGCGCTTTCTCTGCATCTGTCTCGCGGAACTGATTTTTCCATTGCCGAATTGCCGTGGTCGGCAAATCAATTTGCGTCTCCCATGCGGAACAGATTTGCTCCTCCAGCACATCCAAATTCCCGCCGCGGGGCAGGACGGGCAGATTCGTGTCCTTCGCGATTTCGCTTGCGCGGTTGTCTACCGCCAGAATCAGGCTTCGGCAGCCCATGTTCATTGCGTGGATGCCGCCGTGCAGCCGCGTGCCAACGTAGTCAATCCCGCCTGATGCCAAAAGTGCTGTGTAATCTCGCAGATTCGGCTGAATCAGGTGCAAATTCTGCGTCACGCGCGCATCCATTTGGCGCAGGCAGGCGTAGTCCTCAACTGCTTGCAGCCACACATACACCTCGCGATAGTGCTTTTGCAGCATGGTCAGCATCTGCGCATCCTGCTCCGGGCTGCTGCGGTAGTCTGTCAGCGTTGTCACGACGCGTTCCGCCTTGTGCGTCGGAATCTGCGCGCATTTGTCGTCTGTCAGCCCCCACATTGTCGGACACGCCGTATTCAGCACGTTCGTGATGCCCAGCTTCAGCAGGCGCTGGCGCGTGTATTCGTCGCGCACCGCGTGCAGGTACTGCCCATCCAGCAGCGTTTTTAGAATCCGCTTCGTGTATCCTGTCGGCTCGTCCTGGTATTGATACCACCCCGCACCCAGCAAAATGATATGCGTGCGCTGAAATTTCTCACGAATCAGGCGGAAATTCAGCAGCTCCCGCTTGTGCAAATCGCCGCAGCGCATCATCACCGCGTCCCGCAGGCGGATATTCCACATCCTTTGGCGGCGCATGTCCGAGGAAAGCAGATTCGTCCCGCAGACAAATGCGTAATCCGCACTGCCGACGTGCTTCATCGACACTTTCGACAGCCTGTCCCGAACCGGCACGGCGACGGACAGCTGCACAGGAAAGCAGTCGTGCAGCACATGCTCGCAGGCGTTGCGGATGATGAAATCTCCCTGATTCGCTGTTGAAATGGTAGGGTCAAAACGCACAATTTTACGGCAGTGCTGCATTTCCTGATCGATCATGCCTTCTTCCTCCATTTGCGCAAGAAACTCCGCCCTTTTTCAAGCATCCAGCGATATTCTGCCGTCCGCCCCAGCGCCAGCGTGTACAGGAGCGCCGTCACCGCCGCGCAGGTGATGCCCTTGATGATAATCCACATCAGCGTATGCCCCATCCGCGCGCACAGCAGCAGCGACAGCAACATCACCGCGCCGTTGAGCAGCAGCAAGCCGCCCTGCGCCTTGAAATACGCGGCAGCACTGCGCCCGAAGGTGCGATGGAACAGCACTTTCGGCTCATACCAGAAGATGGTGCATAGCCGCGCCAGCCCTGTTGCGCCGATGATGCCCGCCACGCCGAAGAAATGCCCCAGCAGGATGGACAGCAGGATGTTGACCAGCGCCGTCATAAACATAACATACTTCATTTGATGGAAGAGCCCCAGCGTTTCGCGGTACATCCACACGGGCGCGACGATGGTGCTCAGGTAGAACGTGAACAGCACCGCTGCTACCGTCCCTGTGTCCATCAGGTATTCTTCGCCCACCCAGATGGGGATGAAATCCTGCACAATCGCGCCGTACGCGGCGACGCAGAAGCCTGTAATCGCCCCGAAGAGGACAATCAGGTTGCGGAACATGGCGTACGACTTTTCCGAATTCTTCTCGGCATTCAGATTTCCCAAGCTGGCGGAAATGCCGGTAATCACGATGGAAACGAACGTCGTCACATACGTCGTCAGCGACGCGTAGTTGGAGTAGTAGCCGACGAACACCGTTCCCAGCATGACGGAAATCAGAATGTTGTCTGTGTTGTTGATGAGTATTGTCGCCAGCTTGTAGAGAAACATGGAGCGGATGTTGTCGTTCAGTTCCTGCTTGCGGTGCATCGGCGCACGTTTCTGCTTTTCCCGCAGGAAGGGGTACATCTTGTCCGCTAAATGGCTCAGCACCGCGTTCTGCAGGAGGGTGCAGGCAATCTGAATCAGCAGATAGCCAAGATAGCTGCCCCAAATCAGCAGGCACGCGATCTGCGCCGCATACTGCACCACCAGCGCCGCGGCGGAAACCATGTTCTGCAAATATGCCTTCTGGTCAGCCTGAATCAGCGTCGTTTTGTAGATGACCAGATAGGATGCCACGGAGTTCGCCAGGTACAGCACATAGTAGACGATCAGCTGCGCCATCGGTAGCTCGCTGCTGATGATGAGCGGCAGGAAGGGGATTACCGCCGCGCCCAGCAGCGCTACCGCCAGCGCAATCAGGCGGTAAATGCGACGATAATAGCCCAGCAGGTGCTGGATTTCGCCCGTGTCGCCCCGGTGCAGCGGTGCGTACAAGCTGTACACCAGCACGTTGCCCACGCCCAGCTCCGCCAGTGACAGCATGGCCAGAATGTTGCTGTACAGCCCGTTGACGCCCGTATAATCCGCGCCCAGCCGGCGCACAAACACCGTTCGCACGGCAAAAGCCAGCAGCAGCGTAACCACCTGCCGCACTGCGCCTACACCGATGTTGCGCGCCGTGTTTTCGCTCCTTGATGCTGTGTTCATGATTCCTCTCCGCCTGTTTCGCCCGTCTGCTCCTGCGCCGCGTCCCCCGGCTGCGGGTTAAACGTCAGGCGCAGTTTTTCCGGCGGCACAGTGCATCGCCACCTGCGCTTCTTCTGGCTGCGCGCATTTGCCTGCTGATCAGGCGTGTCCTCCGCGTCCGGCTGCCACTTGCCCAGCAGTCCCAGAAACAGTATGTTCAGGAAAACGCCCTCCGTGTTGATGCACAGGAAATACAGCAGGAAAACGCCCAGCACATACAGCAGCCGCGCCTTGGCAAATTTGGTGCGGATACCGCGGTACGTCAGCCACAGCCAAACTGCCGGGAGAATCAACCCTGTATCCATGACGAAGGCGGCAAAGCCGTTGGAAATATTCTGCACCCTGTGTTTCAGCAGGATTTCCGCCTTTCGCTCCGAGAAAACGCCCTGTCCCGCAATGGGGGATTCCAGCCCGATTTCAAAGCCGCTGAAGGTGTCGTTCCACCGCGTGTAGAACGAACCGCCGGAATTTCGTCCGACAATCTTGCGTTCCACCACGCCCGTGACGGACTCGATGACAAACAGCAGTACCAGCCCAACGAACGCCGCCATCTTGATGCTGCGCGCCATTTTCCTGCCCTTTTTGCGGAATGCCACCGTCAGCAGCACAACGCCCAGACAAATGAAGCCTGTTGTGGACAGCGTGCTGAGGATGGTGACGATCAGCAGCGCAATTGCCCAGCAGTATTTCTTCTTGCTCATGCCCATGCGCGTTTCGTCGCTCATCAGGAACAGCAGCGCGAAGTTCAGGAAAATCTGGTGGCTACCCGGCTCGTTGAACATACCCGCATTGCGGTGGAAAACCGGGATGTTCAGCCAGCCTAAGGTAAAATAAGGCGTCAGATAAAATCCGTTGACGCTGGAAACTTCGTAGTGCAGCAGCGGCAGCGGCAGCGACAGCAAATCGCCGATGACGAAGGAAATCAGGCTGATGGCCGCCTCTGCCAGCATGACTTTGGTATACAGCCGCATATACGTCTGATACCCGATGCAGCTTTGCAGCACCAGCACATAGCCGATGTTGCACAGCCAAATGACAATATCGTTGATGTGGATGCCGTTCTGCGGGTTGACAAAGCTCGTCAGCAGCAGCGCCGCCGTCAGCAGCAGCGTCAGGCGTATGTTCTGGGCGCTGATTTTCGGATGATGCGCCCGCGTCAGCAGCAGAATCGACGCAATCAGCATGGCTGCCATCAGCGGCATCCGCAACACCTGAAAATACAGCGAGCCCATGCCCAGCACGCCAATCAGCACGCAGAGTGCATCCACATGGTTCTTTGTGATTCGGATTTTCATCGTGCAATCTCCGTATAAATCTGATGCAGTATCTCCAGATTCTTCTGCGCATCATGCGTTTTTCCGGCATGTTCTCGCCCGGCGCGCGCCATCTGCGCCGCTTTTTCCGGATGCGCGAACATCTCGCAGATATCATATGCCAGCAAATGCGGGTCGTCTGCCGGATAAATCAGCCCTTCCACGCTGTGCGTCATCAGACAGCGCACGCCGCCGACATCCGACGCAATGCACGGTACGCCAAGCAGCATCGCCTCGCCCAGCGAATTGGGGGAGTTTTCAATGCTCGACGGCAGCACAAACACCTGACTTTTTAGATACCGCTCCTTCATTTGCTGTGCATTCAGGCTTCCGGTAAAAACAACATGGTCGTAGAGGTCGCTTTCGCGCAGCAGACGATGGATGTACCGCTCATAGGCATTGCGCGCAGGCGGCGGAATGCGTCCATAGTCCTTGCGCCCTACATAGAGCTTGACATCGGGATGGCGCTTGCGGACAATCGCCAGCGCCTGCAATAGCAGATGCAGCCCCTTGAGTGGCACATGCGCCTGACTGCAGAAGAGACTGTGCGGCTCGCAGCTGTCCAGCGACCATTCGCCGGTGTAGAACTCGTCCCGCAGCGTTTCGTTGTTGAAATGATAGGCCGCCTGCGGGGCAAGCTCCGCCATGCAGGCAGCATCCCAGTCGGTGCGCCCGATAACGTGTTGCACCATGCGCAGGGCTTCCTGTTCATACTGCCCGACGCGGCGGTAGATTGCTTCCTGCCGGACGATATTGCCCTTCACCAAGTCCTTCAGCGTGTGCCCGTGGCAGACGTGTTCCGGCAGATAAGCGCGATAATGCTCCGCGTATATGGACAGAAGCCCCTGAATGGAAATTACAATCCGCTCGCGCATCCCCAGGTGTTCCGCCGCGTCAACCATGGCCAGCGTGTGCTGATTTTCCGTGCCCCAGAGGTGAATGACATCCGGCTGCTCTTTGCGCAGAATATCCTCCAGCTGCCGGGTGTAGGCTTCGCCGCACCGCTGCGTAGGGCGTGTGGGGTTGACAAGCCCGTAATAGCGGTAGCCGTCCACTTCGCCCGTCAGCGCTTTTGGCGCGTCAAACACATACGTCAGCGCCACATCCGGCAGCTGCGTCAGCCGCCGCGACAGCCCGACCAGCCAGCCCACGATATACACCGGAGGAAGCGATTCTTTTTCCGCAATGGCAGGAAGGATAATATTCCCCATCCACATGATCTTCACGCTTCAGCCCCTCCTTTCACTCTGCGCTGTGCGGCATGGTTATTCCGCTGCGCCCTGCGTCAGAAAATCCCGCAGCTTTTCCCGCTCCTGCGCCTGAGATTGGCAGTAGCGCGCAATGTTGCGCACATAGCGGTCATGCACGGCTTCATCCAGCAGCCTTTCCGGCGCAAAATCCGCCATGCGGGATACCGTTTTGCCCAATTCGTTTGCTTCCACCATTTGCAGCGTCCCGCAGCGGCTGCCCACAATCGGCACGCCCCGGAAGAGAATATCGAACACAACGCCGCTGCTGTGCAGGGAGTAATTCTCCGAATAGTTTAGGATGCAGTAGCGGCATTGGCGAATCGCCTCGTCATACGCCGCTTCGGACAGGTATTCCAGCCGCAGCGCGATGTTCTTCGCCCCCGCGCAGACTGCCCGCAGCTCCGTTTCCAGCGGCGCTTCCTGCACCCGACCCGCAATCAGCACCCGATACGGCGTGTTCCGCAGCTGTTTTGCCGCCTCAACGACGCCCTTGTCCGACGTAATCAGCCCGACCATGCCGAAATCATAGCGCTTCTGCGCATACGGCACAGGCGGCTGCATCGTTCCTGTGCTGATGTAATCGGACACGACGCACATCGGCCGCCCGTACGCCGCGCCAATGGCTGCATTGGGGCAGATAACGCCGCTGATTTTCCGCCTGCACAGCGCATACAGCCCCCGCTTCAGCAGCGAATTGACGCCGTCGGTGCTGTACTGGATGGTGTAGACCCGCGTTTCTTTCTTCTTGAACAGCGCAAGCCCCAGATACGCTGTTGCGACGGCGCTGCATTGGAGGACAATCACGTCATCCTGCGCTTCCCGCAGCAGCGCGCGCACGTTCTGGAACACGGCGCGTTTGTTGCGCACCGCCGAACTGCCCACGATGTAATCATGCGGCAGACGAATCAGCTTATTCCCGAAGCGGTCGCCGTACACCGGCCCGCCCGCAATGCGCACATCCATCTCCGCGCCGAACAGGTCAAGATAATTCTGCGCGACGGTGAAATAATGCCCAGCGGCAATGCCGTCTGTGCTGGTGCTCCGTACATCTGCCACAATCAGCCGCATGATGGTTCGTTCCTTTCGCCACTTTTCTGCATCGCCTTGCTGTAAATCGCCATCAGCTGACGATAATTTGCTTCCGCCGTGAAATTCTCCTGATACGTTTTCAGCGCGCCCTCGCTGACGGATTCCGCGTGCTGCAGCCGATTGAGCGTCTGTGCCAGCTGTTCCGCCGAGTCCGCCGGAAACTTGAAGCCTGTCACGCCGTCCGAAATCAGGGAACCCGCGTTGCCTAAATCCGAGCAAATCACCGGCGTGGCGGCGCTGAAGGCTTCCACAATTGTCATTGGGAAGCCTTCGTACCACTGTGTTGGCAGAATCAGCGCCTTGGACTGCCCCATCAGCGCCCGTGCCGCCGAATTTGGCACAAAGCCGCGCAGCTCCACCTGCTTCAGCTTTTCCCGCGTCAGATATTCGCGGCACCATGCTTCCTCCGGCCCTGTGCCGCAGATGATTAGCTTCATGCCCCCGCCTGAACGCTCGTAGCGCGCCCACGCTTCCAGCAGCAGCCGAATGCCCTTGAGCGCATCCAGACGACCGATGTACACCACCTGATTTTCGCGCGCCGCATATGGCACAATCGTCTCCGGCGGTTCCACAAAGTTCGGCTTTACGGACACGTTTTCCGGCGGAATCTGCTTAAGCGCCAGCAGCTTCTGCCGGTTGAAGTCCGTCAGGGTGATGTAATGCAGGCGGCTGTACGTTTTGAGGGCACGGTGCAAACGTGTGCTGAGCACGCAGAGCACCGTCTGCAGGCGGCTGCCGCGGTAGCAGCGGTGCTTCACCGCGCAGTGCAGCCCCTTTTTCGTGCAGTCCTCGCAGATATGGCCGTCGCGGTAGAAAATCGCGTTCGGGCAGAGCAGGCGGAAGTTGTGCACCGTCTGCACCACGGGAACGCCCTCGCGCAATGCCGCGTAATACACTGCCGGACCAATCAGCGGCAGCGTGTTGTGCACATGCACCAGCGAAATCCGGTTTTCGCGGATGCTCCGTCGAACCTCGCGGTATGTACGGATGCTGAAAAACATCCCCAGCGCACTGCGGATTTTCTCCAGCGCTCCCATGCGCGAAATTTCCTCGTTCCGCCGCACATACAGCGCCGCAGCGTGACCGTGCGTTTCCAGCAGGTGCTTCTCGTTCGCCACAACGACATCCTCGCCGCCGGGAACCTGATAATAGTCGTGTACCAGCAGTACAGCGGGCTGTTTTGTCGCTTGCTGCATTTACTTTCTCCTGATGGTCGCGTTCCAGATGAATTTCAGATTCGTGCTCCAGTAGCGCTGGAATAGCCGCTTCGGGTCTTGCATCAGGCGATAGAGCCATTCCAGGCTGTGCTTCTGCATCCATAACGGGGCGCGCCTCACGTTGCCCGAAAAGAAATCAAAGCCCGCGCCGACGCCAATCATCAGCCCATGCACACGCCCTTGGTGCGCCGCCATCCAGCGCTCCTGCTTCGGCGCTCCCAGCCCGACCCACACAAAATCCGGCTGCGCCTGATTGATGCGCGCCACGGCAAGCGCATCTTCCTCCGGTGTCAGTTCGCGGAAGGGCGGCGCGTCTGTGCCCGCAATTACCAGCCCCGGATACTCCTTCTGCAGGCGCGCAATCATTTTCTCCTGCACTTCCTGCGTGCTGCCGTAGAAATAATGCCGCCAGCCGTGTGCCGTGGACTGCCGAAACACCTCCATCATCAGGTCAGGCCCGGTTGTCCGCTGAATCTGCGGATACCCGCGCCGCCGCGCCTCCTGCGCCAGCGGATTGCCATCCGGAATCGCCATCAAACCGCCGTTCTGCACGGCACGGTAGTCCGCATCCTCGTAACTGACGACGGTTGTATGTACATTCGATACGCAGATGTAATCTCCCTGCAATTGATGAATATTCTGCGCCAAATATTTCAGCAGCCAATTCATGTTGATGACAGCAATATTGACCCCTAAAATCGGACAGACCGGAATTTCACGCTTGTCCACTTTGCGGCAGTATTGCGCTGCTCCTTCGTGCGCCGTGGCAAACACCCCTTTCCCCGCTTCCCCAGCAAGAAACCTTGATACTATTTCCAGATTCATCTGCGCCATCTGCTTGCGCCTTTTCCCTTCTGGCGTCCGCTCATTCCACTTAGCGTAGCGCTGCTACGCTGCGTTCCATTCACGTTAGCCAGAATGAAAAATTCGCCGCGCATCTTGGCGCATTCTTATCTGGAAATAGTATGAATCATAAATTACCATTTTCATTATAACGCAAACATCAGTAATTTGCAAGCATTTCCATTTCAGACGATGAAGAAATTTCCTTTTTTTCTGCGGATGAATTGCCGCCCCGTATTCGTTCTTTCATTAGCATACCAATGCGAAAGGAGTATTCTTTATGAAGAACTGTATTTCCCGTTTCTGCCTGCTTGCCTTGCTTCTCCTGATGACCATCGCCCCTGTCCGCGCGGAAATTATCGGGCAGACGACGGAGAACGAATACATCCACCGCCTGATTGCGGACAACGGGCAGGAACTCTGCTTCGTGTCCGGCGAGAAAGACCCGTGCCTTTCCTATGCGGATGTCAACTTCGACGGCATCAACGATGCGGTGATACTGACACAGCGCGGCGCGAGCAATTTCGTCTACCAGTTTTTCATTTTTGATGGCGAACAGTATGTTCTCTGTCCGCTGACGTTCACGAATTACGACCTTGATGCGGAACGCAAGATTGTAAGGAGTTCTGTGAACGGCGGCTTGGCGGGCGGCATTCACAGAGAAACGCTGTACCGTTTTGATGGGACGGAGGCGGTGCTGCTGCGCTGGGCGGTTGGCGAGGAGAAAGAGGACTGGACGTTCGACGCGGATGGTTATACCGTCCGGCACTACAATGATGTGCTGACCCTGCAGGTTTGGGAACATGATCCGGATATGGACGGCATCCTGATTTTTGAGCAGGATGTATCTACTGAAGATGAAAATGCGCTGAGGGAAGCGTTTCAAGCGGAAAATGACGCGCTCTGGTCGGGCATCCGCTAATACTATTTCCTGCATTCACCTGCGCCATCTGCTTGCGCCTTTTCCGCTCTGACGTCCGGTCGTTCCATTTAGCGTAGCGCTGCTACGCTGCATTTCACTCCCGTTAGTCAGAACGAAAAATTCGCGGCGCATCTTGGCGCATTTTCATTTGAAAATAGTATAAAAAAGTTAGTCATATCAAACGAAACCGCTTGACAATCCACCGCGCTGGTGCTATCATTCAGATACCCCGACGGGGTATATTGCATTCATCGAAAGGATGAGGGCTGATGATAAAAACGACGCTGAAAATTGATGGCATGATGTGCGGCATGTGCGAGAGCCATGTCAATGACGCAATCCGCAAGGCTTTCCCGGCGGTCAAGAAGGTGACTTCCTCCCACGGCAAGGGTGAAACGGTGGTCATTTCCGAAGATCCGCTGGACGAAGCGCAGGTGAAAGCTGCGATTGCCGCGACGGGCTATGATTTCAAGGGCATGTCAAGCGAGCCGTATCAGAAGAAGCGTTTCCTTTTCTTCTGATGGTTTCATTCGCACAACAAAAAGCAGGGCTGTCTCCGGCGTGGAGGTAGTCCTGCTTTTTGTGTCCTGTGTTAGTTGGTTTTTGTCGTGCAGGGGGCTTCACCTCTGCGGAGGCGACAAGAAGGCATGAAAACAGATGAAGTCTGCGGTCGCCCCTTGCCCCCCTTCGCTATTTCCCCCACTTGATATGCTTCATGTGCTTCATCACCAGCGTGGCGCTCACGCCGGTCAGCGCGCCGAAGAGAATGCCGCTGAGCATCAGGACAGCCATGTAGTACGCCAATTGCGACGTGTGGAGGATAATCATCGCCATCACGATTTGCCCGACGTTGTGCATCACGCCGCCGACAATGCTGACCGTGACCGGGTGCATCCACTTCATGCGCGAAAGGAGACACATGCTTGCCAGCGACAGCACACCGCCTGCCAGTGCGTACGGCAGCGCCGCCACGCCGCCCAAAAACAGCGAGGACAGCACCACTTTCAGCAGCATCAGCACCCACGCCGTCGGCAGGGACAGCATGTAGACCGCGAAAATCAGCACGCCGTTGCTTAAGCCTAACTTGATGCCCGGTACGCCCAGCAGCGGCGGAAACAGGCTCTCCACCCAGCCCAGCACCAGCATCAGCGTCAGCAGCACACTGCACAGCGCAAGCTGTTTTGTGGTGATTCGCTGCTTATTCATTTGCTGCGTCCTCCTGCACGGTCGTCAGCCAGTCCATCAATTCGTCGCGGCTGTACAGCTGGAGCGTCACCTGATTCGGCAGACAGATAATCCTGTTGCCCAAAATGCGTGTGTCCTTGTTTTCCAGCGTCACTTCACCCTGCTCCACGCAATCCTGATTGTCGCAGTTCGCCTCGTGCATGTCGATGCTTGTCGGGGTGACATGGACGATGTTGATGCAGTCGCCGTGGCGGAAGCGATAATAGCCCTCTTCGGTCAGCGGAATTGGCTGATACGTTTTGTCACCGACGGTGACGACGAGGAATGCTTTCACCTGCGACAGGTCGGGGGTGGCGGTGGCTTCGGGGACGTCCGTGACTTCCGACGCGGCAGCCGCTTCTGGTGCCGCGGTGATTTCGGGGGTCGCCGCTGCCTCCGGTGTGCTGGTCGCAAGCTCTGTCGGCGCCTCGGTCGGCGCTTCGGTCGGCGCATCTGTTGCGGTCAGGGGCAGCAAAGGCGCATTGGCGTCTACATTCGCGGGCGCGTTCCTCCGCAGCACAACCATCAGCACCGCCACAATCAGCAGCAGCGCTGCCACAATCAGCACATTGCACCACAGGCCATTCCGCTTCGCCTTGGGATTCGTTTCCTTCTTCATACCCGTTCCGCACAATCCTTTCGTTATTGAGTATCCCCATCATACAACGCCGAGTCGGATTCGTCAAGGGGCGCGCGCGCAGGTGTTACAAACTTGTCACAAAGCGGCGAATCCATCCCGATGTCAGCAGGCACTTTTGCCCGTTTTATTGGAAGCGGAACGCATTAGTCCGCGCCGCCCCATGGCAACGAAACCGACAATATCCGCAATCAGCCAGCCCACCGGAATTGCCAGCCAAATCGCCATCATGCCGAAATGCGGCGCGAAGGCGTAGGACAGCACGACGCGCAGCCCAAGCGAAAGCACCGTCAGGACGATGCTCATGCCTGCCTGCTCCAAACCGCGAAAAATGGCATAAAGCAGGAACAGGAAGCCGATGCCGATGTAGCACAGCCCCTCGGTGCGCAGGTACGTTACGCCGATGGAAAGAGACTCCGCCGATGCATTCTCGAGGAACACGAGCAGCAGCGGCTCGGCGAAAATCGCCACGAGCGCGGAAACAATCAGGCAGAAGCCGCCGGAAAGCAGGAACGCTGTGCGGATGCCGTGACGGAGGCGCTGCGGCTGATTCGCCCCCTGATTCTGGGCGACGAAGGTCGCGAAGCCGTTGCCGAAGTCCTGCGCGGGGCTGTACGCCAGAGCGTCAATCTTCACGCCGGCGGTGAATGCCGCCATCGCTGCCAGACCGAAGCTGTTCACGAGACTCTGCACACACAGGATGCCGAAATTCATGATGGACTGCTGAATGCTGGTCATGGCAGAGACGGAGAAGATGCGCCTGAACAGCGCGCGGTCGGGGCGCAGGTCGTGCTGCGAGGGCGTCAGCGCCGGAACGCGG
>ULWW01018940.1_pt1 | contig 16774 bp, 10 predicted proteins | sample 1960741 | NCBI WGS metagenome assembly ULWW01 (sample SAMEA4835823, study PRJEB28245) | human gut metagenome | biome: gut microbiome; material: fecal sample | place: Denmark | collected 2008
TTACGTATGTTATCGAAGGAGAGATGACTGATGAGCAGTTTGACGCAGTCAAAGCACACTGCATCAATCCGGTAGACTCCAGAGAGACAGGACTTGAAAAACCGGAAACCCTTGTGACAAAATTTGAAGAGCCGGCAGACGTCAAAATCTTCGACGGATTCATCGACATGCCGGAGGCAGAATTAAAAGCCCTGTATGATTCCCTCGGCCTTGCCATGACCTTCAAAGACTTCCTGCATATCCAGAACTACTTCCGCGGCGAAGAAAAACGAAATCCATCCATGACCGAGATCCGCGTACTCGATACCTACTGGTCCGATCACTGCCGCCATACCACCTTCTCCACCGAGCTTACCAACGTGACCTTCGGCGAAGGCGACTACTACGAGCCGATGAAAAAAAGCTACGACCGCTACTTAAGCGACCGTGAGGTACTCTACAAAGGCCGTGACGACAAATTCATCTGCCTTATGGACCTTGCCCTTCTGGCAATGAAAAAACTGAAATCCGAAGGAAAACTCGCAGATCAGGAAGAGTCTGATGAAATCAACGCATGCTCCATCGTCGTACCGGTAGATGTAGACGGAAAAGACGAAGAGTGGCTGATCAACTTCAAAAACGAGACCCACAACCACCCGACCGAGATCGAGCCGTTCGGTGGTGCAGCAACCTGCCTTGGCGGTGCAATCCGTGACCCGCTTTCCGGCAGAACCTATGTATATCAGGCGATGCGTGTGACCGGAGCCGCAGATCCGACCCGTCCGCAGAGCGAGACACTCGAAGGAAAACTTCCGCAGAAAAAACTCGTAAGAGAAGCAGCACACGGCTACAGCTCCTATGGAAACCAGATCGGTCTTGCAACCGGCTATGTCAAAGAAGTTTACCATCCGGACTACGTGGCAAAACGTATGGAGATCGGAGCTGTCCTTGGAGCAGCACCGCGCCGTGCCGTTGTCCGTGAAAATTCCGATCCGGGCGATATCATCATCCTGCTCGGCGGCCGTACTGGAAGAGACGGCTGCGGCGGTGCAACCGGTTCCTCCAAAGTACATACGACAGAATCCATCGAGACCTGCGGTGCAGAGGTACAGAAAGGAAACGCACCGACTGAGCGTAAACTGCAGAGACTGTTCCGCCGCGAGGAAGTCAGCCTTCTGATTAAAAAATGCAACGACTTCGGTGCAGGCGGAGTTTCCGTTGCCATCGGCGAGCTGGCACCGGGCCTTAAGATCAATCTGGACAAAGTACCGAAAAAATATGCCGGCCTCGACGGAACCGAGATCGCCATCTCCGAGTCCCAGGAGCGTATGGCCGTTGTCATCGACCCGAAAGACCGTGAGCAGTTCCTGAAATATGCCGCAGAAGAGAACCTGGAGGCAACCGAAGTTGCAGTCGTAACCGAGGACCCGCGTCTGGTACTCTCCTGGAGAGGAAAAGAGATCGTCAATATTTCCCGTGCATTCCTGGATACCAACGGAGCACATCAGGAGAATGATGTCTTCGTAGAGATTCCAAAAGCAGAGGACACCCCGTTAAAAAGAAGCGGTGACATTGCCGACGTGAAAGAAAAATGGCTGTCCACCCTGTCAGACCTCAACGCATGCTCCCAGAAAGGTCTTGTCGAGATGTTTGACTCCTCCATCGGAGCAGCCAGCGTGCTGATGCCGTACGGTGGAAAATATCAGCTGACTGAAACTCAGGCCATGGTTGCAAAAGTGCCGGTTCCGGATGGAAAAACCAACACCGTTACCATGATGAGCTACGGCTTTGATCCATACGTATCGAGCTGGAGCCCGTATCACGGAGCAGTCTATGCCGTAACCGAGTCCCTGTCCCGCATCGTGGCAGTCGGCGGCGATTACAGCAAAGTCCGCTTCACCTTCCAGGAATATTTCCGCAGAATGACTGAGGATCCGCACCGCTGGAGCCAGCCGTTCGCAGCACTTCTTGGTGCATACGACGCACAGATGGGCTACGGCCTGCCGTCTATCGGAGGAAAAGACAGTATGTCCGGTACCTTCAACCATATCGATGTACCGCCGACACTCGTATCCTTCGCGGTTGACGTTGCAAAATTAAAAGATGTAGTATCTCCGGAGCTGAAAAACACAGGAGACAAACTCGTGTGGATCCACCTTCCAGTCGACGCACATCTGCTTCCAGAGTACGAAGGCGTCATGGAAACCTACAGAAAACTGCATGAGGATATGCAGAACGGCCGTGTGAAAGCCGCTTATGTTGTAGACCGTCAGGGTATCGCAGCAGCCGTATCCAAGATGGCATTCGGTAATGCTCTCGGCGTAACCATCGAGCACAATGTAGACGAGAGAGATCTCTTTACTCCATATATTGCAGATCTGATCTGCGAAGTTCCGGCTGAAAAAGTCGGAGAGCTGGCAAGCACCTACACCGTCATCGGTGAAGTGACAGACAAACCGGTTCTTTCCTATAAAGACACCGAAATCACCATCCGCGAGGCCGTTTCCGCATGGAACAAACCGCTGGAAAAAGTATTCAAGACCGTATCCGGTGCAGAGCTTCCGGAGGTAGATGCCCTGAATGTGGCAGCAGCAGACGAAAACGGAATTGTTGCAGACAGCTGCTATCAGGCAAAGAGCATCCACGTATGCTCCCACAAGCTGGCACAGCCGACCGTATTCATTCCGGTCTTCCCGGGAACGAACTGTGAGTATGACAGCACCAGAGCTTTCGAGCGTGCCGGTGCAAAAGTTATCACTCAGGTATTCAGCAACCTTTCCGCAGAAGACATCCGCGGTTCTGTCGATGCCTTTGAAAAAGCCATCAACCAGGCGCAGATCATCATGTTCCCTGGCGGATTCTCCGCAGGTGATGAGCCGGATGGATCAGCAAAATTCTTTGCAACCGCATTTCAGAATGCGAAGATCAAAGAAGCTGTTACCAAACTGCTGAATGAGAGAGACGGACTTGCCCTTGGTATCTGCAACGGATTCCAGGCACTGATCAAACTGGGACTCGTTCCGTACGGTGAGATTCTCGGACAGACGGAGGATTCCCCGACTCTGACCTTCAACACCATCGGACGCCATATTTCCAAGATGGTTTACACGAAGGTTGTGACCAACAAATCCCCATGGCTGGCAGGCACCGAGCTTGGCGGTGTTTACACCAACCCGGCATCCCACGGAGAGGGACGTTTCGTAGCATCGAAAGAGTGGATCGACAAGCTGATGGCAAACGGCCAGATTGCAACCCGCTACTGCGATGTCAACGGAAACCTGACCAACGACGAGTACTGGAATGTCAACGGTTCCTACTGCGGAATCGAGGGTATCACCAGCCCGGACGGCCGTGTCTTTGGTAAGATGGCACACGCAGAGCGCCGCGACAACGGCGTAGCAGTCAACATCTACGGAGAGCAGGATCTGAAGATCTTTGAGTCCGGTGTTGCTTACTTTAAATAAAATAAAACCAAAATAGAAGATTCCCGTAGAGAGGAAGAAAGCTCCTTTCTGCGGGAATTTTTTGTCAGAAACAGTAATTTCTGATTTCGAAAGAAAAAATTTGATTATGCGCCGCGGTGCAGTTATAACGCAATATTTTGCTTTATTAACAAAAGTAATAAGGTCAAATAGTAGAAATATTCTGAAAAAACGAAAGATTTCGATAGTCTCAACACATTACATATATGACGGGCCCGGAAGAGAAGGACAGCGAAATAACAGGAGGGAGAAAGAAGTGTATGAGACAAGAGGAGGAACGATTTTTTCAGATCATATTCGAGAAAAACAGTCATGTGCTGTTCCGTTATATCTGCGGTCAGTTGAACAATGACCGGGAGACGGCGAAGGATGTGCTGAACGATGTATGGGAGGTATTGGTGGTAAAATTTGAAACCGTTGCCGATCTCGAAGGAGAAGAGATGACGAAATGGCTGTTCTGTGTGGCAAAAAACAAGATCAAGAATCAGCGCAGAAAACATTATTATCAGAATGAAGTTTCCTATACACAGTATCAGAAAGAGAACAGAAATGAAGGGGAGGCGGCCGCGACAGCCGAGATTGAGGAACGAATGGTGATGCAGAACTGCATCCAGAACCTGAATCCGATGGATCAGCGCATTTTCTGGGGGAGAGCATATGGATTCAGCTACAAAGAGCTCAGCGGATTCTGCAAGAAAAGCGAGCAGGCGCTGCAGTGCCAGTACAGCCGCGCAATCAAGAAACTGCAGGGAATGATGAGTCAGGAAATCAGTCTGACGAGAGCGTAGAAAATGGAAATGGTATGCAGCGGAAACCTCAACTCTTACAATCTAAAAACAATAGAAATATCTAAAAAATTCTCTGCAGGAGAATATCCTGTGTCTAAAAATAAAGTGTTACCGTTTACATATCAAAAATCCGTTTTCCTCGTTGTCGTGGCGCGGAAATTGTGTTAAAATATTTTTAGAAAATTCACACGATGTGCGAGAAGGCAGAAAGGATGAAAACAACATGAAGGATGAGTACGTAGCCTATGTAGGCACTTATACCCATGGAAGCAGCATTGGTATTCATTTATATGATGTAAATGTAGAAGAAGGCACTCTGACAGAGCGAAAAGTCATACCGGTCAACAACTCTTCCCACATTGCCCGTTCCTTAAACGGCAAATACCTGTATTCGATTGCAGATGAAGGCGTTGCAGTGTTTGCAGTGGAGGATGACGGAGACCTGACCCCGATCAACAAAGTAGACATCGACGGCATGCGCGGCTGCTATCTGTCGGTGGACAAAACCGGAAGATACCTGTTCGTGGCAGGCTATCATGACGGAAAAGTAACCGTTGTACATACCCATAAGGACGGCCGCCTCGGAAGTCTGATGGACGGCGTGTTCCACAAGGGCCTTGGCAGTGTGGCAGAGCGTAACTTCCGCCCGCATGTCAGCTGTGTCGTTCCTACACCGGACAACAAATATGTCTGCGCAGTCGACAACGGCATTGACCAGATCAAAATGTACAAGCTGAACACACAGCGTGACCGCCTGAAACTGGTGGATATCCTGCGCTGTGAGCGTGAATCCGGTCCGAGAGAGATCGTTTTCAGTGAATCCGGAAAATACGCGTATGTCATTTACGAGCTGATGAACAAAGTCGATGTATTCAGCTACCGTGATACGGGAAACGGACCGGAATTTGAAAAACTGCAGTCGATCAGCACCACATCCGCGAACGTGGACCAGGCGCACGACGCTGCATCCGGCATGTGCCTTTCCCCGGATCACCACTACCTGTTTACTTCTACAGCCGGAGACAATACCGTAGCAATGTTCCATATCGACCCGGAGACCGGCTGCATGGAGAAGAAGTTTGCACTTCCGATCAGCGGCGAATATCCAAAGGATATTGCAATGTTCCCGGACGGAAAACATATCGCAGTGGCAAACCATGAGTCCAACACGATCACAACATTTACCGTTGATTATGAGAAAAACGTGCTGGTTCAGAAAGGCCGCCCGATGAAAGTGGAGACGCCGAACTGTATTCTGATTACGAAAAAAGGCGTTCACTAAAAAATAACGCAAAAATGCCTGCAGGAAGAACTGTATCCCGCAGGCATTTTTTGTGTTGAAGCCAGAAAGAAGCAGTCCGGCCTTTATTTCTCGTCCAGAGCCCAGACTTTCTTTACATTGTCCAGTTTGGCGCTCATGCCGACGAGCAGTGCGTCCGCCAGGACAAGAGCGGTCATGCATTCCACGACAACAACGGCGCGTGCAACGATGATCGGGTCGTGGCGGCCTTTGATTTCGATGGCAATATTTTCGCCGTCTTTGTTGATGGTCTGCTGGGAAGCAGCAACGGACGGGGTCGGTTTGAAACCAGCCCGGACAACGATATCGCTTCCGTCGCTGATACCGCCTAAAATACCGCCGGCGTGGTTGGTCAGCTTGACAATGGAGCCGTCCGCATTTACATGGAAGGCATCGTTATTGGTAAGCCCGGTAGCTGTGCAGACCGAGAAACCGTCTCCGATTTCCACGCCTTTTACGGCACCGATGGAGACGAGTGCTTTTGCAAGGTTGGCATCGAGCTTTTCAAACACCGGATCGCCGACACCGGCCGGCATATGGTGAACGACACATTCGACCACACCGCCGACGGAATTTTTTTCCGCCATGGCTTTTGTTAAAAGCTCGGAAGCCTTTTCGGCAGCCTCTGCATCCGGCATATTCAGGGCGTTATTCGCGATTTCAGCGGTATCAAAAGACTGGATTTCCACGTCACCGATGGAGCGGGTGTAGGCGGAAACGGTGATGCCAAGCTCAGAGAGCATTTTTAAGGCAATGGCACCTGCAGCCACGCGTGCGATCGTCTCGCGTCCTGAGGAGCGTCCGCCGCCGCGGTAGTCGCGGAAACCGTATTTTGCATCAAACGTATAGTCGGCGTGGCCCGGTCTGTAATAGGAAGCAATGTCGCTGTAATCTTTGGAATGCTGATCCTCATTCCATACCACCATGGAAATCGGGGTACCGGTCGTTTTTCCTTCGAAAGTGCCGGATAAAATCTGAACGGTATCGGATTCTTTCCGTTTTGTGGTAAAGCGGTTCTGTCCCGGCTTCCTGCGGTCGAGGTAAAACTGAATATCCTCCTCGGAAAGCGAAAGGCCGGCCGGCACTCCGTCCACAACAACGCCCACGCCTTTTCCATGAGACTCTCCCCAGGTGGTCAGTCTGAAGATGGTACCAAATGATGATCCTGCCATATATAAAGTCCTCCTGAATTTTTTCGTATATTTATAAAATAACTGGAAAAGATTTCTAATAAATTATACCGGAAAGTAAAACATTCGTAAAGCTCTTTTTCGGAGACGAAATTCACCGTTATACCGTTTGACAAACGAAAAGGCAGCACGTATAATGAGAATGTATTTTCGGGCAGTGAAAGCCGGTAAAATAAAACAAACAAAAAGGAAGAGTGTGCATGAATTTTTTAGACAAAATGGAGCGAAAATATGGGAGATACGCGTTAAGCCATCTGACGATGTACATTATCGTAACGTACATTGCGGGATATATCATTGCGCTTGCGGCTCCCATCATGAGACAGTATCTGACGCTGGAACCATATTATATTCTGCACGGACAGATCTGGCGTCTGGTGAGCTGGATTCTGATTCCGCCGAGCAGCCTTGATATCTTTACGATCATCATGCTGTTTTTCTATTACTCAATCGGAACAAGCCTTGAGAGAGCCTGGGGAGATTTCAAGTATAATGTTTACATCTTTTCCGGCATTCTGATGACCATTATCGGTTCCTTCCTGCTGTATGGAATCTTATATGCAGTCAACGGATATCCGTCGCTGATGGGAACGGCATTCAGCACTTACTACATCAGCCTCTCGATTTTCCTTGGCTTTGCGATCAGCTTCCCGGATATGCAGGTACTGCTGTATTTCATTATTCCGATCAAAATCAAATGGCTGGCATACCTTGACGTAGCGCTTCTCGCCTACAGCATGATTACCAGCATCATGAGCGGAAACTGGGCAGGATGTGTTGTTATTCTTTGTTCCCTTGCAAACGTCCTTGTGTTCTTCCTGATGACAAGAAAAGGAAAACGCGGCTCTTTCCAGCAGAACAGACGCCGGAAGGAATTTAAAAAGGCCGTTTCAAGAGGCGAAGCCGAATACCGCAATCCGAACGGGATCACAAAACACAAATGTGCGATCTGTGGCCGGACCGAAAAAGATGATCCGAATCTGGAGTTCCGTTTCTGTTCCCGATGCAACGGAAACTATGAATACTGCCAGGATCACCTGTTTACGCATGAACATGTAAAATAAAGAAGGAGAGAAAGTATGAGAAGAACGAAAATTGTCTGCACCATGGGACCAAATACCAACTCCCGTGACCTGATGAAAAAACTGATTGAAACCGGAATGGATGTTGCTCGTTTTAATTTTTCTCATGGAGACCACGATGAGCAGAAAATGCGTATGGATATGCTGAAAGAGCTTCGAAAAGAGCTGAAAACTCCTGTGGCAATCCTTCTGGACACCAAAGGACCGGAAATTCGTACCGGCGTTTTAAAAGATGGAAAAAAAGTGAATCTGGTAACCGGACAGACTTTTACCCTGACAACCGTTCAGGAGACCGGAGATGAAAATCACTGTTCTGTCAGCTACACCGGCCTTACGGAAGATATCAAAGAGGGAGATACGATTTTGATCGATGATGGTCTGATCGGTCTGCGCGTAGAAAAAGTAAATGCACCGGAAATTGTCTGTACCGTAGTAAACGGCGGCGAGCTCGGAGAAAAAAAGGGCGTGAATGTACCAAACGTTTCGATCAATCTTCCGAACCTCACGGAGAAAGACAAAGGAGATCTTCTTTTTGGTATTGAACAGGATATTGATTTTGTTGCAGCTTCCTTTATCCGGAATGCAGAGGCAATTAACGAAATCCGTGAGTTCCTTGTGGCAAACGGAGGAGAGCATATTGATATCATTGCCAAGATCGAAAATGCGGAGGGTGTGCAGAACATCGACAGCATCATCGATGCGGCAGATGGTGTGATGGTTGCAAGGGGAGATCTTGGTGTAGAGATTCCGGCGTGCCAAGTACCGCATGTACAGAAAATCATCATTGAAAAATGCAATCATAAATACAAACCGGTTATCACAGCAACCCAGATGCTGGATTCCATGATCCGGACCCCGCGTCCGACCCGTGCAGAGGTAGCCGATGTTGCGAATGCAATTTATGATGGAACGGATGCGATCATGCTCTCCGGCGAAACAGCAGCCGGAAAATATCCGATCGAGGCAGTTACCATGATGGGAGAGATTGCCGAGCAGACGGAGCGTTATCTGAAATTCGAAGACTACCGCGATGGAAAAGCGCTGGAAGGAAAGCTAAATGTTTCCGCAGCAGTCGGAAGTGCAGCCGTTTCTATGGTAGAACACATCAAAGCAGCCTGCATTGTGACTCCGACGATGTCCGGTCAGACTGCAAGACTGATTTCCAACCTTCGTCCGAGCGTACCGATTTACGGCGTTACCCCATATGAATGGGCAAGAAGAAAAATGCAGCTCTACTGGGGCGTTCGTCCGGTGACCGGATACGAGGAAGATTCTACGGAGAACATCATTTCCCATGCTATGTATATGGTGCGCCGTGAGGAGCTTGTAGAACGTGGCGATATGGTTATTTTTACGGCCGGAGACCCTGCTACTAACGAGGTGACGGGTGAAGGATATATGACAAACATGCTTCACATTATTCAGGCAAAATAAGCAGAAGAAGGAGACAAAAGAGAATGACGAAGAAGCCTTTTGTAACAAAAGAAAAACTGGAAGAAATCGCAGCAGCAGTACCAACTCCGTTTCACATTTACGATGAAAAAGGAATTCGTGAGAATGCGAAAGCGGTAAAGGAAGCTTTTTCCTGGAATCCGGGATTTCGTGAGTATTTTGCTGTAAAAGCGAACCCAAACCCGACACTGATCAAAATGCTGGGTGAATATGACTGCGGATGCGACTGCTCTTCTTACACGGAGCTGATGCTTTCCGATGCGATGGGATTTGAGAAAGATAAAATCATGTTTTCATCCAACGTAACACCGGCTGCAGAGTATCAACTGGCTGCAGAGCTTGGTGCGATCATTAACCTTGATGATATTACGCATATTGATTTTCTTGAGAAAACATTAGGCTACATTCCGAAGAAAATCTGTTGCCGTTATAACCCGGGCGGACTGTTTAAAATCAGCACCGATATTATGGACAATCCGGGAGATGCCAAATACGGTATGACAACCGAGCAGATTTTTGAGGCATTCCGCATTCTGAAGGCAAAAGGGGCAGAAGAGTTCGGCATCCATTCCTTCCTTGCAAGTAATACCGTAACCAATGATTACTACCCAGTTCTGGCAAAAACACTGTTTGAGCTGGCTGTAAAGCTGCAGAAAGAGACGGGCGTGAAGATTAAATTCATCAATCTTTCCGGCGGCGTCGGAATTCCGTACAAACCGGATCAGGAAGGCAATGACATCCGCGTGATTGGCGAGGGTGTACATAAAGTGTACGATGAAGTTCTCGTTCCGGCCGGCATGGGCGATGTTGCAATTTACACGGAAATGGGCCGTTTCATGATGGGACCGTACGGCGGACTCGTTACCCGCGCCATCCATCAGAAACACATCTACAAAGAGTACATCGGCTGTGATGCCTGCGCGGTCAACCTGATGAGACCGGCTATGTACGGCGCTTACCATCACATCACGGTGATGGGAAAAGAAGATCAGCCGTGCGACCACAAATATGACGTAACAGGCTCTCTGTGCGAGAACAACGATAAATTCGCGATCGACCGCATGCTTCCGGAAGTGGAAGTCGGAGACCTCCTCTTCATCCACGACACCGGCGCACATGGATTTTCCATGGGATACAACTACAACGGAAAATTAAAATCTGCAGAGGTTCTGTTAAAAGAGGACGGCAGCTTTGAAGTCATCCGCCGCGCAGAAACCCCGAAGGACTACTTCGCTACACTGGATGGAACACCGGAGTATGAGAAGATGTTTGGAAATAAATAAGAAATAACAACAGTAAAACCCCTTTCAAAAAGAACCATGCGGCAGATGGCCGGTTCTTCGAAAGGGGTTTTCTTTCTTTCAAAAGCTGTTTTTTTGAAGGGAAGACAATAAAAAAGATCTGCATCAACGTTCGTTTTTGCAGATCTTTTTTAGCTATGCCGCTGGCCGGACTCGAACCGGCACGGTTATTCACCGCTTGATTTTGAGTCAAGTGCGTCTACCAATTCCGCCACAGCGGCAGTGTTCGTAATCAGAACAAGATATATTTTACCATAAAAACAAGAAGGACGCAAGAGAAAAAAATGGAATAATTATCATAAAAACTTTCTAAAAAAGATTGACGAAAGGAAAAAATAGAAGTATAGTGTAGATAGTTTAGTACCATACTAAATTTTACATCATAAGTTCAAATAACGATTTATCGAAAACGCCATCGTTAGATGGTCCACAGTGTGTGGAACGAAAACTGTTGTCTTCATAGACAGCAGTTTTTTTGTTGTCTAAAATTAGAAATGAAACATGGTTATGATTCAGTACTGTGAGAACAGCAAGAACCAGGAAGTAGAATTGTTGAAAATAGGAAAGAAAAGATGTAAAAAATCAAAATATATGGTAAAATTAGATAAAATGTAGAAAATGGAGGAAAGAACAGATGAAAGGGGAATATTATCTCGGACTTGATATGGGAAGCAGTTCGGTTGGATGGGCTGTGACAAATGAGAAGTACGAAATTTTGCGCGCACATGGAAAAACACTTTGGGGTGTACGGCTATTTGACAGTGCACAGACTGCAGAAGAGAGAAGAGGGTTTCGGACAGCAAAACGAAGATTGGATCGTCGTAATTGGAGAATAGAATTGCTGCAGAAAATTTTTGCGGAAGAAGTAGAAAAGATAGATGATGGATTTTTTCGCAGAATGAAAGAGAGTCGTTACTGGCCAGAGGATAAGCGTGACAGGCAGGGAAAGTGTCCGGAACTTCCCTATGCATTGTTTGCGGATGATGATTACACAGACAAAGAATATCATAAACAGTTTCCAACCATCTATCATCTGAGAAAATGGTTAATGGAAACTGACGAAACGCCTGATATTCGCCTGATATATCTTGCTCTGCATCATATGATGAAACACAGAGGCCATTTTCTATTAAACGGAAATATCGAACAGGTAAGAGAATTTCAGACAACATTTGAACAGTTCCTTGAAGCAGTGCGGGCAGAAGAACTTGGCTTTTCTTCCGAGATTGGAGTGGAAAGAAGCAAGGAAATAGAGGCAATTTTAAAAGACCGAACATTGACCAAATCTGCGAAAAAGACAAAAGCAGTAAAAGCAATGCGGGCAGAAACATCCTGTGAAAAAGAGTGGCTGGGATTGATTACCGGTGGAACAGCAAAACTGGGAAATCTGTTTGGGGAAAAACAGATGGATACACTGGAACGGCCAAAACTTTGCTTCGCAGATGCAGGTTATGAAGAATACGCTGGAGAGATCGAAGCAGAGCTGGGAGAAAAATATGTATTAATTGAACACGCAAAAGCAGTGTACGATTGGGCTGTTCTGGCTGATATTTTGCAGAACTATTCTTCTCTTTCAGAGGCAAAAGTGGCACTTTATGAAAAGCATAAAAAAGATCTGAAAGATCTGAAAAAGCTGGTCAGAGAGAATCTTTCAAGGGAAGAATATCAGAGACTGTTTGCAAAAAAGGATGAAAAAGCTAATTATTATGCGTATATCAAGGCACCAAAACAATGTAGTCAGGAAGACTTTTACGGTTATCTGAAAAAGAATATTCTGGGCAAGATATCAGATGTGACGAAAGCATCCTGCATGCAGAAGGAAATGGAAATGGGAACGTTTCTTCCGAAACAGACTGTAAAAGACAACAGTGTCATTCCATATCAGATTCATTTATATGAATTAAATGCAATCCTGAAAAATCTGGAAGATAAAGTTCCGCTACTGAAAGAGAATGGAGAGAAGATTCAAAAGATTTTCACATTCCGCATTCCGTACTACGTAGGACCCTTAAACGGAATTCGAAAAAAAGGGGAGAAGAGTAACTGGGCGGTACGAAAAGAAGGCAAAATATATCCATGGAACTTCGATGAGATGGTAGATTTGGAAGCAAGTGCAGAGCAGTTTATTCGAAGAATGACGAATAAATGTACTTATCTGCCAAGTGAAGATGTTTTACCAAAGTATTCTCTGCTGTACAGCAAATACGAAGTTTTAAATGAATTAAATAATCTGCGTTTGGATGGAGAAAAGATATCTGTAGAGCAGAAACAGAAAATATATGAAGAAGTATTCCAGAAAAGCAGAAAGGTTACACAGAAAAAACTGAAAAACTATTTAGTGAAAGAAGGAATTACCGGAAAAGAAGTTGAAATTACCGGAATTGATGGTGATTTCAAGAGTTCTCTTACGGCATACCATGACTTTAAAGAGAAATTAACAAATCTGTCACTGAACCAGGCGGAAAAAGAATGCATCATCCTGAACGTAACGCTGTTTGGAGATGATAAAGCGATACTGAAACAGAGATTAAAGAAACTGTTTCCGGAGTTGACAGAAAAACAAAGAGACAGCATAAGTAAACTGCCGTATCGTGGTTGGGGAAGACTCTCAAAAGTGTTTTTGGAAGAGATGGAAGCACCGGCACCGGAAACGGGAGAGGCATGGTCTATTATTCGGGCTTTGTGGGAGACGAATGACAATCTGATGCAACTGCTTAGCGAAAAATATTTGTTTGCATCGGCAATCGAAGAAAAGAATGGAAACGAACAGAAAAAACGGGATATTTCGTATGAATTAGTCGAGGAGCTTTACGTATCACCGGCAGTGAAGCGGCAGATTTGGCAGAGCCTTTTGATTGTAAAGGAAATCTGTAAAGTGATGGGAAACCCACCGAAACGTGTTTTTATAGAAATGGCAAGAGAAAAAACCGATCAGGGAAGAACCTCTTCAAGAAAAAAGAAACTGCTGGAACTTTATAAAAAATGTAAAGCGGAAGAAAAAGACTGGATAGATGAGATTGAAAAGCGTTCCGATGCGGAAATGAGAAGAGACAAGCTGTATTTGTATTATACGCAAAAAGGAAAATGCATGTATTCCGGTGAAACAATTGAACTGGAGGAATTGTGGGATAATCAGAAGTATGACATTGATCATATTTTTCCACAGTCCAAAGTGATGGATGATAGCCTGGATAACCGGGTACTTGTAAAGAAAAAGTGTAATCAGATGAAAGAGGATAAATATCCGATCGATGAAACAGTTCGGAAAAAAATGCAGCCATTCTGGAAATCTTTAGTGGATGCCGGATTGATCAGTGAAGAAAAATATAAACGGCTGATAAGAGGAAATGGATTTGAACCGTCTGAATTGGCTGGATTTATTTCCAGGCAGCTGGTGGAAACTCGTCAGAGTACAAAAGCGGCAGCAAGTATTCTGCAGCAGGTGATCCCGGATACACAGATTGTTTATGTAAAAGCGCCAACCGTTTCAAAGTTCCGTAAGGATTTTAAATTTCTGAAGGTACGGGAGATGAATGATTATCATCATGCGAAGGATGCTTATTTGAATATTGTCGTTGGCAACGCATATTTTGTAAAATTCACATCAAATCCGATTCACTTCATTAAGGAAAATCCGGGAAGAAGTTATAATCTGAAGAAGATGTTTGAACAGGAAAGAATTGAACGAAACGGAGAAATTGCCTGGGAAGGCGGGAACGGAACCATTGTGACAGTCCGAAAGTTTATGGAAAAGAACAACATTCTTGTGACGCGAAGATCGTATGAGGCAACAGGTGCATTGTTTGACCAGCAGATTGTCAAAAAAGGAAAAGGTCAGGTTCCGATCAAGAGCAGTGATGAACGGCTTTGTGATATACAGAAGTATGGAGGATATAACAAAGAGGCGGGAGCTTACTTTGTACTGGCAGAATCGGAGGGCAAAAAGGGAAAGAAAATACGAACAATCGAGTATGTGCCGATTCGTCTGAAAAAGGAAATTCAGAAGTCAGAAGAAAATATAATTCGGTATCTGGAAGAGGAAAGACAGTTAAAGAATCCGCGAGTGCTGGTGCCGGAAATCAAAATAGATACTCTGTTTTGTGTGGACGGATTTTATATGTGGGTTTCCGGAAGATCAGGGGATCAGCTATTGATGCAAGGTGCAAATCAGCTGGTACTTTCCCAGGAAGAAACAGAAATACTGAAAAAAATAGTACAGTACGTGGAACGTAAAAAACAGAATAAAGAACTGAAAATTTACGATTCCGACCATTTAGAAGAAAAGAAGGTGGTGATGCTGTATGAAACCTTTTTAAATAAATTAACAAATACGGTATATGCAAAAAAACTTGGAGCACAGGCAAAGACATTAACGGAAAAAAGAGAAAAATTTAAAGAATTATGCATAGAAGAAAAGTGTATCGTTTTGTATGAAGTTTTACATTTTTTCCAGTGCCAGAGTGCTGCCGCTGATTTGAAATTAATTGGAGGATCTGGAAGAGCAGGAATTTTGTGTCTCAACAAAAATATAACCGATTGCAGTCGAATCGAAATGATTCATCAATCGCCAACCGGTATCTACGAGCAGACAGTAGACCTGAATGCATTATGAGCTGGCGGATTGTGGTTATTTCCAAACGGGCAAAGCTGGACTATCAGCTTGGTTACCTTGTGGTGCGAAATGAGGAAGTAACAAAAATACATTTAAGTGAAATATCAACCATTCTGATTGAGTCAACAGCAGCAACAGTCACAACAAGTCTGCTGGCAGAGCTGACAAAAAAGAAAATAAAAGTGATTTTTTGCGATGAAAAGAGAAATCCATCGTCGGAACTGGTTGGGTATTACGGAAGTCATGATACCAGCAATAAAATCAGAAAGCAGATTCAGTGGAGCCGGCACAGTAAAGAAGCGATCTGGACAGAAATTGTGACGGAAAAAATACGAAAACAGAAGGAACTGTTAAAAAATATGGGAAAGGAAGAAGCGGGTCTGTTAGAATCATATTTACAGGAGATTGGCTGGAACGATGAGACAAACCGGGAAGGGCATGCGGCAAAGGTATATTTTAATGCATTGTTCGGTATGACATTTACCAGAACTGCGGATTGTCCGGAAAATGCAGCGCTGAATTACGGATATAGCATTTTGTTGTCTGCGTTTGCGAGAGAAATTGTAGCGAGCGGTTATATTACACAGCTCGGACTCTTTCATGATAATATGTTTAATCAGTTTAATCTGGCGTCCGATTTGATGGAACCGTTCCGTGTTCTGATTGACCGGGAAGTAATCCAAATGCAGAGGAAAGAATTTACGCATGAGGAAAAAATACAGTTGGTCAATGTATTAAACAACGAAGTCATGATAGACGGGAAAACACAGTATGTGAATAATGCCATAAAAATTTACTGTAAAAGTGTATTTGATGCCTTAAATGAGAATGACAGTGCATTGATCCGGTTTTATGGCCTATGAGTTATCGTTTTATGAGAGTATTGGTACTGTTTGATCTTCCGGTGCTGACGGGCGATCAGAGAAGAGAATATGCGAGATTTCGAAAGTTTTTATTGAAAAGCGGATTCCTGATGCTCCAGGAATCCGTATACTGTAAGCTTGCGTTAAATACAACTGTAGTGAATGGAATCGTGGATCAGATTCATAAAAATAAGCCGGAAGAAGGTCTGATACAGCTTTTAACGGTGACTGAGAAGCAGTATGCGAAAATGGATCTGATTGTTGGGAACGTAAAGAGTGAAGTGTTGAATACGGATGAAAGGCTGGTGATTTTATGAAACTGGTACATGTGGACTTGGAAAAACCTATTGCGATTCATCGGAACTGTCCCACGGAATGGATTATAGAATCACCGGAGCTGTTTTTAAAATATGTGGAGCAGCTGCAAAAACAAAATCAGGGAGAGAAGGGAAATTTCGTACTTTCTAAAGCTGACACAGAGCTGAATATGAAAAGAGATGTGGAATTGGTATTAACGCCCTTTTCTCTTGATTTTGCGGATCACAGAATACAAAAACGGTTATTTACAGAGCTGGTCAAAAGTGCGCAAAATGAAGAAATGTTTCTGGAAACGCAGAGAATTATTGCGGAACTGAAGAAATACATCTATCAATTGGAAGCTGTCAGTGGGTACGAATTGGAACAAAATGAGGAAATCGATTTGAGCGCACTCCTAAAATTGATGG
>ULWW01000944.1_pt1 | contig 16708 bp, 9 predicted proteins | sample 1960741 | NCBI WGS metagenome assembly ULWW01 (sample SAMEA4835823, study PRJEB28245) | human gut metagenome | biome: gut microbiome; material: fecal sample | place: Denmark | collected 2008
AGAAATCGGTGACCAGCTGGAAGTTGACAGACTGTATTCTTTTATGTCAGTTATATTTCCTGCATTATCATATTCATATTGAGTGTATAAACCGGTATTCGAATCAGCAGCCCAAACCAAGCGTCCTAATTCATCATAAGAATATCTTGCAACAACCTTACTATCTAAGCTGACCGTTGTAATATTTCCGTTATTGTCGTAGGTATAGCTATACTTTGCCAAGACAATATTATTACGCTTTTGCGTCATTGTACCGACAAGGTTAGTTGTTGCATTTTTTGAATTTTTGACATTAGCATACTCATAATCTGTTGTAAAATTAACGCTGTACGAATTTCGTGCAGTTTTAACTTTCTTTACTCTGTCGAAGTCATCGGTAGTTTTAGTAACCGTAATTCCGTTATTTTCTACATATGATTCGCCATTTGATGAGCCACGGACAATTGTTCTTTGATATCCGTTTACAGATGTTTTTTCAACTATTTCACCGTCAGAATTCGTTGTAACATAATATGACAAATCTCCAAATTTAGATTGTGAATACTTCTTTTCAATACTACCGTTTAAATCATAGTAATAATAATCAGTAGTATCGTTCTGATAATCAACAACCTTTGACACAAGACCCTTTTTGTTATATACGATTGACGCCAGTGTTCCGTTTTCTCCCTCAATCTGTGTTATATTACCATATAAGTCATATGAATATTTAATGTAATCACCATTACTGTAAGCAGTTTCAGTAATATTACCAAAATCATCATAGGTGTTATTTATCACTTTAACATTACCGATTTTGGTAGAAACAAGTTGATTAAACACATCGTAATTAAATTCATAGGCAAAGCCGTTATGTGTTATTGAAGAAATATTGCCGTATGTGTTATATGCATACTCATTGCTTACATCTTCACTTTTGGTGCTGAGTAATTTACCATTGACATCATACCCGAAAGTTTTTACATTTTCTTCACCGTCAGTGAATGAAGTAATATTACCATTAGCATCTCTTTTATAAGACTGCATAAAACCTGCACGATTAGTTTTTGAAAGAACATAATTACCTGTAGAATCATATTTTATACTATTCTCGGCATATGTCTTATTGGTGTTTTTATCTTCCTGAATTGCCTCACAATAAATATAGCCGTCATAATTTTCATCAATTGTAGAACTATCGTTTTTAGTAGAAGGCTGTAAAGGATCAAGCTGAGGAATGATAGTGTAATTCAATGTAGCATCGTAAATTGACATACTGTTTACATTATTACCATAGACAAAAGCAAATGAAACATAATCAATTTTTGTTTCACTATCGTTAGGTGATACAGTCAAACAAATACTCTGTTCTGATGTTGTATCAGGATTAAACTGCTGATAATGTGTTTCAGGAACTTGAGAATTTGTATAGTAAATATTGAAAGCTACACCAAAAGTTCTGCTACTGTTTGTTAAAGGGGCGGAATTTGCTTTAGCTTTACCTGACAAACAAAACGCTACACCTGCTCTGTTGATTTTTACATTCTGTTTTATATATTTATTATACAATACAGTTTGCTCGCTGTCAATATTTGTATTAGTATCCTTAATACTTTCTGTTGTAGAAGTGTTATCACTTGAAGAATTACCTGTTGCTGTTTCATTCAGATAATATTTTTTGATTTTTTTAGTGACCGTGCCGTGAAACTCATTGGTGACATTTCCGTAATCATCATACTTGTAAATGTATGAATTAGGAACATCTTTTATCTCTGTTTTCACTGAAGTCGGAAGCTCTTCTTTTTTATTTTCAGTGCTTGTCGCATTCTCTGTTGCAGTTATATTGTCATTATAAAAACCTGACACACCCCCGAGTGTTACTGTGCCGTTTTCTGCTGAAATGGGTTTATTCTCCTGATTATACCAATAATCATTGCTTGAAAAATCACCGTTAAGAAGAGCATTGTAATCATTTGCACAACCGCCATCTTCCAATTGTAAACAATCAAACCACGCAGTTCCTGAGGCATAACGAATCATACAACATACTGTAAGAGTTGCTGTGTTTTCAGGAACATCAGCACTTATACTTAATCTTTGCCAATCCTGAGTTTCTGTTATACCTATGCTGTTCTTTTCCGTTAATGTCTTGCCTGAAGAGTCCAAACACTTAATTTTTAAGGAAGCCCCCACAGCACCTGTACCGTAAATTTCTGTCACATCTTTAGTTTTTACATATGCAGAAAAAGTCATTTCTTTACCTGCAAAATCACTTCCGCTAAACTTATGAGATATTCCGGTGAAAAACGCAGAATTACTTGAAGATTTAGGATTTTCAATTTTTAACGAAGAGGTACCTAAATACTGATTTTGTGCTGATGAGTTATCAGATTTTGATTTATCAATACTTGTTTTACCTCCTGAACTTGTTAAAGAACCTTTAGTGCCGTTAGACTGATAAAAGTATTTTCCACTTCCCAATTCAGTTTGTTCAGAAGACTGAATAATGTAATTTTTGGTAAACGATTCCGCTCCTGTAGAAATTGATAATCCGCTTGAATCTTTGCTTTCAAGATACCCGTTAGCATTTAATGTTGAAATTTTATTTCCCGAGTTATCAAAAGTATATTTTACACTTCTTCCCCGCTTATCGGTATATGTAGTAGTATTATCATTTCCGTATGTTATTGACAAACAGTTACCCTCAGAACCGTCACTGCCATACTCGGTTATTTTAGTAACTTTATTGCCTGTAAAATTAAATGATACCGATTTATTTTTCTGATAGTTTCCGTTATCAAATCCACCCTGTTCTACACTTGTAAGCATATTTGATGAATCATAATAAAATCTGGTTACATATCCACCCGGCAAATACATATAATTAATCTTATCATATTCAGAAGAAGTGTAAGAAAATGTTATGCTGTTACCGTCAGGTCTTTTAATTTTTGAAACTCTCTTACTACCACTTGAATTTGTGCTATATGTTACCTCAGTTACTCTGCCCGAACCGTCTGTGATTTTGGTTAAGTCACCGTCGGTGTAGGTGTATGTGATAGTATTGTTGTGTTCGTCTTTTTCAGAGAGAAGTTTTCCGTCATCTGCGATTGATTCGTAAGTTTGTGTTGTTGAACCGTTATCAATGAAGATATTATTTTCGTCTTTGGTAAGCGTAATGCCTAAGCCGTCCTCATCTTCCCATTTTGCGGTTTCTCCCTCAACAAGTTTAAGGTAATGGTCTGTACCGTCAGCATCGGTATAGATATAGTTGTAGCCTGCTTTGGTAAGGTTTTTGTCAGTCACTTCTCTTACATACTGGTTAAACGAGAACTGCCAACCGTAACCGCTTGCAGAACCGTTTTCAAATGCTGTGTCCTTGTTAACGCTGTTGTATGTTGCAGTAATGCTCAATGGCATTCTTGAGCCTGTTCCCTCATACAAAGTTTGGTTTATTACAAGGTTGCCGAGGTAATCCGATACAGCCGCCTGTGCGTTAGTGCCGACATTGATTGTGTGGTATGAAAGATTACTCTCCGTGCCTGTAAAATCTTTGTAGATGAGCGTTAAGGCAGGTGTTACAGATGAAGAAGAACCTTCATAAATATTAACTTGTTTTGAACCTATCGAATCAAACGCTTCAAGCACAAATCCGTTTGCCGATGTATCAGAATTTGCGTACCACTCTTTATACTGTTTAGTAAGGTCAAATGTGATATATCGGTTATCCTCATATGTTAATGAGTCATAGTCAAGAACCTTTGAATCATAAGTACAGTTTGTTGAATTATATGTATTCAGCTTATGTGCATTGATAATTATAGGCGAATCATCTTTACTGTTAAACAAAGCATCATTGTTTGATACCTCAAACTTATACTTCGCACTGATGATTTCTTCACCGTTACCAAGAGCATACAGCTTAATTGCTCTTCCAATCATCATATTGTCTTTTGAAAGATAGTATGGACCGTGATTGATTATTCTTCCGCTTGAGCTTGCCTCGCCATAGTAAAGCTGTGAACCCGTTTTGGTTGTTATCTCAGGATCAATCGTAATAGGAAATGCTCTGCCAATTGTATGAATGAAAGCGTAGTCGGCGGTCAGCTTGACCTGAAGATTTGAGCCTTTTTGCTTTACAATCTCAATCTTCATCTGAGTGCTTGTACTGCCCTTTGCATCGTACATATACGGTGCTGAAATTGTATATATTTCCTTTCCGTCCTTATTTGAAAGCGTGATTGTTTTATCACCCTTCTGCTTTGCTGTAAGGTTCGGAATTTTATAATTCAATGTAAATTCATTTTGAGCCTTTGCACTTTTGAGAATTATGTTTTCTTTAATGCCGGTTGTAGTAACAAAATACTGCAAGTCAACATCGCTGAAAACATCCTTATACAAAGTTTCTGTTGCTATATTTTTAAGCGTAGTAAATTTATCATTACCGCTTGTTTTTTCGTTATTTTTCTTTACATCAGCCTTGCTCTTGCCTGCATTATCGTAGCCCCAGCTGATTTTACATCCGTTTGATTGCAGTGAAATCATATTTTTTGACTTTGCTTTATTTGAAAGATTGACCGAAATATCACTGCTTTTGTTTGTGTATGAAGAATCGCCCGCTTCGTCTGGAGATGCAGTCTTATCCTCAGATAAAGTATTGTTATATTCAACCCATTTGCCCTTACTGTCTTTGTAGTGGACAGGTTCGTTGTACTGAGCAATCATCTTTGTTCCGTCTTCAAGCAAAAATTCTTTTGAATTTTCCGTTCTTTCGCCTGTTAGCTCTTTGACAATTTTGCTCACTTCGGGATTTTCTCCGACAATATTGTCGAATGATGAATATTGAGTTTCCGTCTTTGGCAGTGTCGCCGCTACAACATCAACAGGCAACGATAACCCAACCGTTGCACACAATGTTATTGAAACTGCCGATAACATTTTCTTTATTTTTCCGTTCATACTCTAGCCTCCTGTTTTTTGATTTGTTGATAAGTTTAATAAAAATTTCCCCTATGCTTTCTTTTTAAACTTTAATCTATCCTCCTTTCACTTATAACTCATTTGGTAATTGTTCACTGTTTTTAACCGCTATCTTCCTACATTTTGTATGCTATTGTTATTATATATCACATCGTGCAAAGTTGTAAATATATTTTTATGAGTTATTTTATTTTTGTAAATTCCGACAATAAGAAATGCTTGTATTTGTATATATTACCTGTTGCAACTACCCTGCCGCCAAATTTTAGACATAAAAAAAGAGCCCAATGGCTCAGATGTTAAAAATATTAAATAAGTAATTGTTATTGATTATATTCAATTTTCTGATATACACTTGGTTTTTTAGATTTATAAGAAGGTATCATTTTATTTACTCCATTATGTTTTAAATTTTGCTTGTATTCTAAAGAGGCCCTTTCGAGCCTCCTTACCGCAAATGTTCTGCCCCATTCTGACTGATATTTTGTCGGAATATATCTTAAGATAGTTTTTCAACAAATTATATTACTTTTTAGACTTTTGATTTGTTTTTGCAACTTCATCCAAACCTATAAAGTACATACCTTTTCTTTTTTGTTTTTTCAAGTCTGATACTGTCTCTGTAAACAGAATAATCTATTTGTTTTTATATGTCAATACATAGAGGAGTTTAACATACATCACGCTATACATATTATATATAGAGGTGATTATGATTTACAAATATTTTGCCTAAGGACATAACTACTTCTTTTTATGTTTATGAATTGCATATGCAACTGCACCTGTTGCGGCGGTCTGCGTTTGTTCCCGTTGTTTTGTTACGCCTTTTAAAGCGTTTTACAAGCGGTCGTGTCACAATAAGCGAAACAAGTGACACAACAAGGAACACCGTCGACTGGATTGTTATGTCGCTTGTGAATATAGTTGTTATGGCTGCACAAACCGAGCCGAGAACGAACCATATTGATACAAGCTGTGTTGTAAAGCCTTCGCAAAGCAACATAAATATTGCAAAGACTACCCACACTATCGGCATATACTGCTCCATAGGGCTGTCACCCTCCTTTTCGCATAATTTTAACACAATATTATATATTAGTCAAACTATTTTATCGCTATTTTATGCATTCTCAACCGAACCTTTTCATCATTCAAAACAGTCTGTCTTATATTATGTTTTGAATTTTGCTTGTATTCTATTCAAGCATTAAGAAGGAGGCTCTTTCGAGCCTCCTTACCGCAAATGTTCTACCCTATTCCGACTGATACTTTGTCTGAATGTAACTTAAGATAGTTTTTAACAAATTATATTACTTTTTTTGACTTTTGATTTGTTTTTGAAACTTCATCCAAACCTATAAAGTACATACCTTTTCTTTTTGTTTTTTCAAGATGGATTTTTTCCGAATCAACAAGCAAACCCGTATAGGAATTATTTTCAGATTCGACAAAACAGAATATTCTAAATTTACCGAAAGTTACGGTTTTGTCAGCTTTATGTAAAGAATCGGAATATGCGAGAATATCAGTTTCACGATTTGGCACGGCTACAAAAAGAACCTGCTCACCTGTCTTTTTATCCCGCAATTTACAAGCTCTGATAAATTTGTATTCGTTTGGGCAATGACTCTCAGAAAAATCAATATGCTCAAATACAGTATATTCAGCATTTCTGTTTATCATAGAAATTTTATTGCTTTTCTTTGTGTAAAGTGCAGGAGAAACTATATTAGTTTTTTCATCAACCATAAGAACAAACATACTGTTTGACAGATTAAGAATCGTATCATACACAAAATGTTTAACTCTGTTATACCTCTTATTTGTGAAAGAAGTTTCAGAAATGACAGACTTAAAATACATATTGTCAAATATACATGAAACAATAATACAGATAAGTTGAATTATTAAAAATACAGCTAAAAGCAGAGGACTATGTCTGTAAACACCCAGACTTTTAACTAAGCCTCCAAAAATATTAAAAATCATTAAACCATAAACCTCACATTAAATTAAATAAAATTAATAGTATGTAGGATTTTTACATTGCCATGCATATTTCTTGCCTATTGGTCTGCCACAAGATCTACATTGTGTTTGTTTTTTAGGAAGGTTAGCCACCGGTTGCTTTTTTTGGGTCAAAGGAGGCTCTTTTGAGCCTCCTTACAGAAAATATTCTACCAAATATCAAAAATCAATCGAACAACAACGTTATACAATATGTGCAAAATATCAAAAAAACTAATTTCAATTGCAGAAAAATAGATATTTTAAAATTCTTTCTTACAATTATTTCGACACCTCTATATTTTACAATCTGGCGATATTTTATTAAAGTTGCAAGCAGAAGGCATAAACTAAAAAGCACACAGAAAATAAAAATCCAAAAGCTAATTGCATAACTGTCGATAAAAACATACCTAATATATATAATTGATAAGACTCCTATACAGGAAAATATATAATTAGGAACGGTGTAACAAAAAATAGTTTTTTCAGTAAAATACTTTTCAAAAGGTGGAACGATTGAAATATTGGTTGCGTCATATGCTTCTCTAGAATCATACAATCGTTTTAAGCCTATAATGAGTTGATATATTCCAAAAATAATTATTGAGTTCATGTACTGTAACTCTTCACTTTCATAAAATTCGGCGACAGACAAATAAATATAATTTTGAAAATGTGAATCAACCAGTATCCACGAAGACAATATTTGAGTTATAAAAAACCACAAGAGTAAGCTCGTATAACACAACGGTCTTTTGCTTTGATCATATTTTAACACATCATATTTTACGGTAAAAAATATGAGCAGAAAACTAATCAAAAACAACAATATTGTTAAAACGATACCAAACACATCTGTTGTTTTAATAGATTTATAGCATGGCAACATAAAGCTTAAAGTACTAAAAATGTATAAATGAAAACTACCAGTAATAATATTAACAATCATATTAACAACTGTAGTCAAATAAGAAATCAAAAAAAGCAAAAGAGAAAGTAGATATACTTTCTTTTTTTTACACACCACACCACTTTCTTTCATTTTCACTACTCCATTTATTACTCCAATATGTCGATAAGGAAGTTGTTACTAAAGAAGCTACCACTGAACATACCAAACTTCCTCGCGTAATTTTAACACAATATTATATATTAGTCAAACTATTTTATTGCTATTTTATGCGTTAACTGATTATTTTGTATCTTTATTCCGTTTTATCCTTACAATTTCATGTAAAGAGGGCATAAAAATACCGACAAATATTAGCATAGAACACCATTACTTGTCGGTAATAATTTTAATATCACATTCCTTGTTCAAAAATATAGAGATACAAATCTTCTAGGGTTGGGGATTGTGAGGACAGTTTATGATTTTCAGGGGGATTATCTGTGACTAATCTTACAATGATTTTTTCGTCGTTATGATAGAGATTTGACACACGGTAATTATCTTGAAAATATTTAAGTTCTTCCTTATTAATTTCGACTTCAAATACCTTATTTTCAATTTCTTTTGTAAGGTTGGTACAGGTATCATGCGACACAAGCTGACCGCTTTTGAGTAATATAATCTCCTTTGCAATAAACTCAATGTCCGACACAACGTGGGTTGAAATCAATACTATTTTATCCTCCGCAATTTCGCTTATAAAGTTGCGGATTCTTATCCTCTCTTTCGGGTCAAGCCCTGCTGTCGGCTCGTCGAGAATTAAGATTTCGGGATCATTTAAAAGGGCTTGTGCAATTAAGGCTCTCTGCTTCATACCACCGGAGAATGAGCCCAATTTTTTATGTGCCGACTCTTTAAGATTGACGGTTTCAAGAAGCGAGGCAATTTTTTGTTTTGCCTCTTTCTTTTTCAGACCTTTTAAAGCCGCCATATACCACAAAAATCGGTTGAGCGTAAAGTCATCGTACAAGCCCTGTTGCTGTGGCATGTAGCCGAGAACTGTTCTGTAGTCTTTGCCGAGTTTTTTAATTTCCTCGCCGTCATAGAGAACTTCTCCGCTGTCGGCGTTCAGGTTGTCGGTGATGATATTCATAAGGGTGCTTTTGCCTGCGCCGTTTGGTCCGAGCAAGCCATAAACGCCCGGCGTTAAGGTAACACTGAAATCATCAAGTGCCTTAACTACACCTTTTTTATATGTTTTACATAAATTTTTTATTTCAAGCCTCATTTTTACACCTTCTCATAGCTTTAAATTCAATATTAGAAAAGTTAAATGCAATTATAGTTAAACAAATCATCAGCAGGAATACGCATAATACTATCAAACACGGGACAAGCCACATCCAACTGCCTTTTTGAAAGCTTGTGTATAATCTTATATCGGTCAAATTCATACATAACAGGCACGGAAATAATACTATCACCGCCCCGACAATCATAGACAATATATTATTCTTTAATACTTGAGAAAGCATAGCAACCGCCGTCATAACCGAGACAGCCTCCGCTATATGCACTGCCGCCGTAATAAAAATCATACTGTTTACGGAAATTGTACTGCCAATATTTGCAAAGTCCTGCATAAATACAACAGGAGTGTTTAACGACTCTGTTCCGAAGGTTTTTATAAAATTTATATAATAAGGCAAATAAATTAAAGTATATGATATAAGCGTGGTAAGCGAAAGTGTCATTACTTTTGAAAGTACAAGCCTCAGCTTGCCCTTTTTTGTGCAGCGAATTAGATCAATCATATGCTTTTTATGCTCATATGCAAATATATCGGACGATATAAATATTATTACTGCCATAAGCAAGGTAAAATACTGCCATTCTCTTGACGGATTTTGGGCAAGTCTTTTATAAACAATATAGTTAATGAATATGGGAGTAATATGATAACGCTCTCCGACCTCTTTTATGTACGAGGCTTGATTTGAAATCTCCTCAAAGGCGGCGCCCTTGGTTTTCAAAATCGAATCTATAGCCGTTATCCTTATTTCTTTTTCTTCAGCCGATAAGGACATATCAGTTGAAATGGTGTTAAGCTCTTCATTCAGTCCGTCAAAATAATCCTGCTGTCGCCGCAAATAATCTTCTTTTTCCTGCGTAAGCTCGCCCTCAAGCTTATCAATATACGCGCTGTATGCACTTTCCTGAGCCGAACTGTATACAACCGAAATATCATCAGTAGCATTACCGTAGGCGACAAAAACAAGCAGAATAATCGCTATTATTGCCATTGAGCCTTTGTAGTGCTTAAAACATTCGCCTTTGAATATTGAAACGCTGCCTTGAATTTTATAAAACCTTCGTCTGAATTTTTCAAGAATTGGCGTAAATATATTGTTTGTCGTTATTTGCGCGGATTTTACAAAAGACATGCAAATTACCGTTACGGAAGCAATAGCGATCAATATCATAGCTATAACGTAAATCAGGGTAATATTTACAGTATGTGAAAAAATATTGATATTAAGATAATTTCCGAAAATATTATTTCCGCTTAAAAAGTATAAAAAGTTTATATACTTAAGCTGATTTAGGGGAGAGTTGCTTCCTATTGCAAGATAAAGAACTCCTTCAATGAAAACCCAAAATGCGGTAACGGCAAAAACCATTCCCGTATTTTTTACTAAAACAAATATAAACGCGATAAAAAGGGCAAGCACGCACATCGTGATTATTTTTGATAAACCCCACAAAACAAGATATTGCCAAATTTGCAGATTTAAATTACAATTCATAAAAAGCTCGCAGGACTGAATATTCCTTGTCATATTGCCGAAGCCGCTGTACAATCCGCAGAGTGCAATATTTGAAGAATAATATACTGCGCATATTAAAATCGTAAAAAAGATAAGGACGAATAATTTTGAAATAATAAGCGGCATACGTCCGTATTTTGCGGTTCTGATAAGCCCGTATAATTCCTTGTCCCTTTCCAATGTAAAAATATAGATGCACATTAAAAATACAAGCGCAAATACGAGCAAATCTGTCAGAACAAATGTTGTTGAATTTTCTACGGCAAAATTGTTTCCGATTTTAAGATTTGTATTATTAACATCTTTAAAATCCTCGGCGGTTTTTAATATGTTGTTGTATGAAAACGAGCCTTCTTCCGCAAAAACCGAGAACTTTGTCTGCATCTGCGCGCGCTCATCCATATCGCCTATAAAAGAGCTATAATCAAATAAAGACTTGCATTGATTTACCAAATTTGAAAGATAGGTTTGTTTATCAAGAAGCTCTTGTTTTGTATAATGTAACGCCCGCGCCTTTTTGTATTCCTCCGGGTTCTCCGCCTTATATTGTTCAGTAATTCGCCCAAGATTTTTTAGATCATCGCCGTTGCTGTTATCTGCCGTTCTGTCAAATTGAAGAGCGATTTCAACTGTTTTTAATTCGCTTTCAAGTTGTCGTTGTGCTTCAGTCGGCACATAATCTGAATATTTAGATATTATATTCTCATAATCAGATAAATTAGTATGTACTGTTTTTACTTCAAGATTATTTGATTGAGTGTAAACCAAGAATATTGAATTTGCAGTAAAAAACAAAACAAGGCATATTAAAAGCAGTTTTTTGCTGAACAGTTTGTAAATCTCAAACATAATCAATTTCATATTGTTACAACCTTAATTAAATGAGTAGATTTCTCCGCCAAAATCAGTGCTGTTAATTGGCGAAATAGGTTCATTTCTTATAATAGAAACTAACATATCTTTAATTTCTACGGGAATTTTATCAACAGATACAAAAGCTACATATTGACCATTTACAAAAGAAAGAGGATTTTCTTTAACAAATTTTTCGGCATTAGCTGCGGTTTTAAATTTCAATATTTGAAAATTTGCAGTATAATTACCTCCGTCACCCGCCCAAGATAAAGTTACTGAAAAGCCGCTATTGACTTCATCAGAAAGCGTTTTGTCATATGATGTTGAAATCTTATACAACTTATTTTGTGTATTTTCAAAAATATTTTTCAATTCATTATCATTAGTATCAATTTTTTCATTCTCATCTACTTGGCTTAATGCGTTATTATTTTCACCCTCGACATTCACTGAACTTAATAATGTTTTATATTCCACTGTTTGTCCTGACAAAGATTCTGTTTTTGACTTATCAACAAAATAAATCTCGCAATTCATATTATCCACCTGTTTAACAAATATGAAGCAATCTGAATCCTGGGGAATGTTTAACACTGAACATTCAAAAGGTATTAAAAACGAACTTTTTTCATTAAATGAAGCGTCAAGAGACTTAACATTATCTCCGTCACTTTCAGTTGCTGCGTTTTCATCTGTATCTTCACTAAAGTTCTGTAAATACAGCTGTGATTCATTTGCAAACAAATTATCGCCGTAATTCATTTCCGTTAAAAGTTTGGGATTGCTTCCGTCGAGTTCACTTGTAAAATATTTAAACTTACCGTTAGTATCCGAATTATCAATGAGATATGTTAGCTGTCCATTATAGAAAAACGGCGAGCAAACATCACCTTCATCATTTCTAATTTGGTTTATTTTTATCGTATTGATATTAATCAAATAAAATTCCTGATACGTAGAAACTGTTACCTTTCCGCTTTCTTCCTGCTTTTTAATTTCATCTTCTGAAATAGGAAGAACCGGCACATAAATATAGTCATCATATGCGGTAAATTGGAAAGTACCTCTAAGATTATCACTGTAATTTTTGCTGTTAAAGATTTCCTCCGGCTTAGATTTAATGTTATTTATTTTATATCTTTTTATCGAAAAGCTGTCATAAACTGAGGACGAATCAATATCATCGGCAAACTTATCCTGTGAGAAATAAAAATAACCTTTATGAATCAACCAATGCGAAATGCCGTCTTTAAATTCAATCAGTTTTTCCCTTGTTGATCCATCGGGTGTAACTTTGTACAATATATTTCCGAGAAAATTACCCATAGCATCTTCATCTTTTACAACAATATATAAATTACCGTCATAATATTGCACAACATTAGCTGATTCTCCTGATGCATTTACAAATAAATTAAAGTATGCATTACAATCAACACTGTTATGCGAACAATTAGGCTTGTTACATAGCGGTGTTGCCGCCTGTGATTTACGGTCAATATAGTAAAGGTAATTATTAGGCAAAAACACATAGTACCCTTTTTCTGATTTTGTCACAGGAAAATTTATTCCGTTCAAGTTACTGTAATAATATTGAAAATTTGTTGTGTAGTCAAATGATAATTTATCATCTGAAGTTTTGCTTGCATCATTACATGCAGACATCAACATCATAGTCGGCAACAATAAAGCAATTAGTAACGCACTTAATAATTTTTTCATTTTAAAAATTTTCCTTAGTTTAGGATTTTTACTTTTTATCTTATTTATTCGGTTAATCATACTTATATTCTCCAATACTATAATTTTAAATTCACTTTATTTTTTAGTTTTAATTCTATAGTCTAACAAAAAGTAACATATAACAAAATTCCAGCTAATCAAAAATATTATTGTCAGCCACAGTGACGTTGTAAATGTTCTTGAGAACAGATTTACAAGCATTTGATTTCCTGTTAGGCTTTGTGAGTTTAGTGTTTGTGCATTATCGACAAGCACATTCAGGTAATTTGAAATGTCGAAAATGTTATCATTCGGTATATATTTTGAGGGGATAAAAATGCTGAAATCACAAATATTAAACACAATCAAAAGCACGGCAGGTATTCCTGCAAAAACAAGCACAAGTGCAACATATTTTAGCGGAATATTTTTTAGCGATTTTAGAAAGTAGTTTAATTTGAGATTTTCTTTTATCTCCTCAAAAAATTTTCTACTGAACCTATACCACAACTTCAATGAAATAATGCTAAATCCGATAAATATTGCAAGGTATAAAATATGTTCAAATGACGAGAGCGTTTGATTTTTCTCATTTAGATTAACCGAATAATACTGCGGCAAATCCATTTGCTCAACAATTGCTCCCGTATATACCGAGTTATCGTAAACAATCATATCAACCGTTCTGTCACCATAATTTTCGGATGTTGTATATGGAACATACACTCTCTGTTTGTCATCAGCAGAAAACTTATTTATTAAACTTTCGTTTTCGCATATCACACCGCAAATTGTATATTGATTTCCGTCAATGCAAATCTTTTTACCGACTGCATCTGTTGTAAAAAACAGTTTGAGAGCAAGAGAACTTCCAATTATTGCAACCTTATCTCTGTTATCTATGTTTTGGGACGAAATATTTTCGCCGTTAATTTCGGTCTTATAATCCGAAAACCAGTTTTCATTCACAAGTACCGTAGTTACGGTTTCTTCCTTAACTTTTGTTTCTTTACCCTCGGAACAAAAAGCTATGCCTTTGTCAGTAATCCGTTCAAACAGCTTTTCAAGTTCAGAAACCGTTTTTGGAGCAGTTTCGGAATTTTTATCATAAGTTAATTGAGTAACATCAGGTAATTGCCCTTTTGCATTTTCAATAATTATAATATTCGCAATAAAAACGCCCACAGTCAGCAACAGCAGTAACAGAAACGAAACAATTTTTCTTTTGCTCACACTGTTTCCTCCTCAATATAAACACTTGAACCGTTTTCTATACTCTTGGTTGTTTTATATACAACTTGACTGTCGCCAAAAAGTGAGTCCGATGTCACCTCGCAATACAGCTCGTCACTGTTACATATATCCACCGAAACCTCTTCAACTGTTGCATCACCGTTTTCGGTTTTATTTATAACAAATACTATTCCCGTATTGCCTGCCCCATCCACCGATGAAACAGGCAAAAGATAATGTGTTTTCATATCATTTGAACCTGCGGTATCGTCAATTACACCTGTTTGAACCGAAACCACTTTGACCTTTGGAAGAAGCATATTATTGATTGTTTTTGAAAAATATGTAAGTAATGCAATCACAATAAAAAATACAATTGAAAATTTCAACACTACGCTCTTTAGCTTATCTTTTTTCATAAAAGCCTCTCTCCTATCCCTTATCAGTTCCGACAAACGGCGAATCAATATCCCTGTGTCCGTAAAGATAAATAAGCAATGCAGGAATCATAAATATAACTCCGCAGGCAAATATTATGCCGTAATCCGAACTTCCGACATCAGTAAGCGTTACGGAAAGCGGATACATACCCTCATTATCAAAATAAATCAGCGGTTGTTCAACTACATTCCAATTATCAATAAAGCAGAGCAACGCAAGTGTTATGAGTCCGCCCTTAATCTGCGGAAGAATAATATTAGTAAATATCTTCAAATATGACGCACCGTCAACTCTTGCCGCCTCAATTGCGGAATCGGGAATGTATTTTATACTTTGCCTCAAAAGACAAATTCCGAATGCAGAAAAAGTTCCGGGTAAAATTACCGCAAGAAAATTATTCAGCAAATTCATATTTTCAAGAATCATATAATCAGGAACAAGTGTTACCTGCAACGGCAGAATGAGCAAAATTATGTATATGAAAAACAGCTTGTCCCTGAACGGGAATTTCAATTTTGCAAAAGCAAAAGCCGCCGATGATGATACTGCAACCTGACCGATTACTGTCGGAAAAGTACAAATAACCGAATTCCAGAACTTCAACAAATATTCGGGTTTTCTGAAAAGAGTCTGATAAAACTGCTCCAAAGTTGCCATATTCGGAATCATATTGAGTTCTTTATATTTTCCGTCAGAAAAATTGAGCATCTCGCTTACCTGTGAACCTGTCATAAATGAACAAGCAAGCATATAAATGACAGGAAACAAAAACAGCACAGTTACAGCAATCAGCAAAATATATTTTAGTATTTTCATAACCGTATCTTTCATAACAAACCTCTCAAGAATAGCTGTGTTTCCTTTCAAAGCAGAAGAAAATAAACAGCACTATAATTATAAACAGCGATAAGACAATTGATGCCGCCGACAATCTTGGATAGTTAAGATTGTAATAATTGTTGTTGATGAAATTCTGCAAAAAATACACATTGGTGTTTGGATAATCACCAAACAAAGCAAATACCTCACGGAAAATTTTAAATGAATAAATAAGCTCCATCAGAAAAACAAAAAATGTAGTTGGCGCAATCATAGGTATAGTAATTTTAGTTACAAGCTGACGTGATTTTGCACCGTCAAGCCTTGCGCTTTCGTAGAGAGATTGTGAAACATTGGCAATGCCTGCCGTAAAAAGAATCACACAAAATCCGCAGTACTTCCACACATAAATAAAAACGATCATCACCATAGACCATTCCGAATTGAAAAATTCAACAGTATTAAATCCAAGTGAATTAAGTAATCCGTTGATTGCACCGTAATCATCAAAAACTAATTGCCACACGCAAATCAGAGATGCAATCGGGACTACAACAGGAATAAGCAATGCACTTCTGAAAAAGGAAGATATTTTATTAAAAGAATTAAGAAACAACGCTATCAAAAACGAAATCACCATTAACAACGGTATCGCCGTAACTGTAAATATACCCGTGTTTTTAAGTGCAAGCAAAAATGTGTTATTTTGAAAAAGCTGTATGTAATTTTCTATGCCCACAAAAGTATCGCCGACATACAGGCTTTTTGTAAAACAAATTATGTACGGCACAATATAGAACACCGCTATGCCTAAAAAAGACGGTAATATAAACAGGTATGCTGCTATATGTTCTTTTTGTTTTCTTGTTAATTTAGATTTTCTCATAATTTATTCCTACTCAGTCAAATAAATTTCCGTTGCCGCTGTGAGCTGACGTATAAACTT
>ULWW01050849.1_pt1 | contig 16406 bp, 9 predicted proteins | sample 1960741 | NCBI WGS metagenome assembly ULWW01 (sample SAMEA4835823, study PRJEB28245) | human gut metagenome | biome: gut microbiome; material: fecal sample | place: Denmark | collected 2008
TCAAAAATGAGATCGGAATTCTTTGCAGGTTTTTCTCCAGAGAACCATGATGCTAAAGTCAATATGTCAGAGTCTCCTGTATTAATAGTTCTTACAACATATCGTAATTTTGTTATTGCCGATCTTAAATATTCGTCTTTATTATCCTTTAGGTAGTTAAATAAGTCTGCAAATGGTCTGCCAGGGCCAATAGGAGGTAATTGAAATGGATCTCCAATTAAAATTATTCGATTAATGTTCTTTAAATCCAATGCTTTCATTAAGACATAAAAGTCCTTACATGTAAGCATGGAGCACTCGTCAATAATGACATTTTTGGCTCCACAGTATTTACGTTTTTCTGCATCTTCAGGAACACAAGGTGTCATTGTATCCCAGTCAAAGAAACCCTGACGCGTCAGAAATTGCGCAATAGTTAGGGCTTGAATATCTGCAGACATGTTACCCAAGCGAACTCGCGCTTTCCCTGTAGGAGCCAAAAGGAGTGTACCTTCTGCTTTTATTTGTGGCGATTTTAAGAAAGCTTTGACAACTGTAGTTTTGCCTGTTCCAGCTGGACCTGCCAGCACAGAAAGGCGCTTACTGCAGAACATTTCCAATGCCTTTACCTGGTCAGCTACAGCATTACGGCATCGCTCATTTGCTTCATTGTAACCATCAATAGATGCTTTAACGATCGTATTCCAGTCTTCTTTTAATGGTGATTTGACATCCTTTGAAGCACGACCTTTGAATATCTTACGCAAATAATCATCAATTTCTTTATATTCCTTCAACTGCAGTGCACACCTGTCATCAGTATTAAGATATATAGTTTTTTCTTCAATGAACTCTTTGTTTGACATTAAATAATTATATGGCAGTTGATGATTGTCCGCAGCCAAACAATCTTTTATATATAACTCAATCTCGTTTGCAGAAATTAATGTATCACCATCACTGAGACTTGCCACAAGTTTTGAAATGATAAATGAGCGGATCCTTCTATTATCAATTACGGATTCCACTAGTGAAGGAGCTTTTGGAGTCCATTTGCCTTGAATCTTAGGGTCAGCCATTATGCCAAGATCAATCATTTCGGTTGTAACAGGAAGATAATTTTCAATAAGACTCTCCTCGCTGATAATATATGGATTATTTAATAATTCATCATAGCAGCCAGGACTATCAAACCACCATTTTATTACTTCCGAATTTATTTCAAAACGTGATAGCAGTTCCAGTACTTGTCTTTGGTTACTTAGAGTATTTTTCCAAAGAATACGATAATGAGTAAGTTCACTTTTATATACGGAATCAGGAAGAGACAATTCATCTTTCATCAATTTATCAAAGGCTTCCCATGGATTATCTTTAACCCTACAATATCCATTATTTCGTAAATCCTGTTCAATTATAAATGCATAATTTACCCCTATTGCTGATAAAGCCTCGGCGAAAGCTGGGAAAGGACCTATCATATCCTTCACCTTTGCAATTTGGGAATCTATCCACAAAATTTGTTGTTTCCAGTTTCCTCCGACAAGTCCATGATTAATGACACATTCTAAACATTTCCTGGCTACATTCAAAATAATCAACATGCTATGGTTACTAACATATTCACAACCATACGACAACTCGTTAAAAATTTTCTGGCTATTGCCTAGCTTTGGAATGGTAATTTTTATTTCATCAATTACTTCTTGTTTTGATTTTCCTGTTTGGGCTTTTACATAGTCTTCATCAAGTGACATATATTCATGATATGGCAAAAGAAATCCTTTTGACTTCTTCAAATCAGTTCTTATACCATGTTCAAAAATCAAATCCCAAAAAGGATATGTATAATCAGTTGTTGTCTCATATGTTTGTAGCGGTAAAACTTTAGTAATTTCACCTATACCAACGATTAATTTTGCATCTTCATCAATTGGATTACCACTTTTGCAATAGAAAACTCCGAGTGAAGTGCCAGCTTCTATATTTAATCTAAAGTGATTTAATATTTCAAACTGTCTCTCTTTTCCATATACCCAAGATGTAGGAAACGGTGCAGTTTCATCATCAGACATATTCGGATATTTATGATTCAGTTCTTCCTGATAATCACGAGATAGATATCGGAAAGGTATTCCAAAAAAGCTATATGGTTTGAGTTCTATTGTTGTAGGTAAGAGCTTTGCATGTGGAGTCTCTCCAAAAGCATAAACATGTTTGAAGGTTCTTTTATATGGCTTCTCATTCATAAAACCACCATTCTCGCCAACACAAGCAGGTAATTGATCTTGCTTGAGAGAATTCCAATCCTTTCCTGCATAAGTTTCTTCTTTGTTCTCATCTTTTTTTTCAGATATATTGTGAAGCATCATGCAGAATGGATTATTTTTCGGACATTGACAAATAGTTCCATTCCATTTATTATCGTGCCAAGGCACACGGATTGATATATGTTTCATGATAATCGTCTTATTTCGTATTAATATTATTTCCTACAATCTTGGCAAACGCATCAGCACATTTCTTAATATCTTCATACTCTGCTAGTTTTTTGCCACTAAGGTTATTGTCTGTCCAATATTCAATATCTTTTGCATACACGTCTTTGATGGAGCTTTGTAGCGATTCTATTTTAAGAGGAACAGGAAGATTACTTATTTGCATATTATCAATGATTCTTTTGAAATAAGCAAAATCACCTTCTATGATAAATCCCTTATCTGCTGCTATACGATAAATCGCAATCCAATGTCTTTGCTTGTTCAAAGGTGACTTTTTAGGCTCATATCCTATAAGCTGGCAAATGCTCTTTTTCAGAGTTGCGATTCGTTTTTCTTCTGGCCAATCCTTTACGTTCGCTTCAGCGACCAGTTGTTGGTCATCATTTTCTTCATTATAATATGGATGCAACTGAATTACTTTATGGACATAAGAATTTTCTTTGTGAACACTTTCGGACTTTTGTATTTCATGTCCATTCATTTCCAAATCTGTAATAGAAGAGCCTGTAGCATAGAAATACATGGTCAGGATGATGCTGATTGCAGTATCAACTTCCTGTTCTGAAGCTGTAGGAGAAATATGTGATTCACTGTTTCTCCAGCCTTTAATGAGCATAAGGTATTGATATAGCTGCTGCTTTCCTTCATCCGTGCTGTATTTCAGATTCCACAGACATTTATGAGCATAAATCACGTTTTTCCAAGTTACATCTTCACCCGGATTTTGGGCAGGAACTTCATGGCCTTTCATCAGATAATATAATTTCTTCAGATATGCTTCAAACTTGGTGACCAATAAATTAAATGCCACAAACTTATCTACGATAGTTGCTTTCTTACCGTACAGATTTGTAAATGCCCGCTGAATAAACATGCCTACATTGTCCAAAGAATCAATTGACGGTGTGTCTATTACATAGAATGCGCTGTCTATAATCTCGTCGATAGGACGCATTTGTGGAAGCACTGTGGTCAAAGTTGTTTTCAGAATACTCCGGATATTATCTTTTATGACGGCCATGTCTACATGCTGTACTTCGTCTGTAATAACGTCTTCGTCTTGCGGCACCTGTTCTTCTTCGGATTGATAATTCTCCTCCATGTTCAAGTACGCTTTCAGAATATGTTCTCTACAACTGCTGTCTAAAATAAACTCTCGAAGTAATTTGTCTGCCTTGGGAATAACCAGACGAGCCGGAACCTCTGTACCTTCTACTTTGGCAATGAATTCACGGGTCTTGGTCATGTTCAATGTCAGCTTCAGGTTGTCAAACTGGCTGAACTCATTCAGATTCTGTTCCGTTACATTACGACTCATGATGTGCTCCAGTTGACTGGCATTTAAACCGGTCGCTTCGGCCAGAATCATTACTTGTTTGTGTAATTCACGGAATTGGTATTCTGCGATATAATCATAAATCGTCTTACCCGGCGACAGATGCAAATCTCCACTTTGCAGGTCGTGCAGGATAATCATTGCCGTACGCTGATCCTTTTGTGATAGAGAAGCAAAGGTTTTGTGCAACTCTTTAAAGGCTTCTTTGGTCAGTTCGCTTCCCGGACCGGACATGTAGAGGTTCTTGATGAACTTCACAAACTTGGAGTTGATATATTCGGCATCGATCGTACCCGTACCTGTTTCTGTGATATAGGTATCAATAGGATAGTCAAAATCATTTCCTTCCGTACTGCCATCTCCATTACCTTCAAACAGTTCCCTGTATCGTTGCAGCAGAATAAGGTAAGTCTGTTCGTCCAGTTCCATTTTGACGTAGGTATAGGTATCGCCATGCTGGAACTCATATTCATCCTTATCCCATGTGAATCCTTGCAGCTTGGCTGCTTCCAGCAGATGAGTCATCTGGCTGAAATCTTTGGCAAACATATTCCTGTCTTCTCTTGATTCCGGCAATTTGGTAAAGTTTTCGATTTTCTGTGCCTGGAATATATCCCTTATGTGCAAGAACTTCTGGTTGATATTTGTCAGATTGCTTTCCAGTTTATCGACAAAAACACCTAACGGCCTGTCCACATATACATCGAGTGCATCGTTGATATTCTGCTCCATGGTGTAAGGGAAAGAGTAATAGCGGATAATGCCGAAAGGCTTGTCCGGACCAAACAGGCGGTTGGTGCGTGAGAACGACTGGATAATGTCCACATATTTCATTACCTTATCCACATACAGCGTATTTACCCATTTGGAATCATAACCTGTCAACATCTGTGAGACCACAATAAGCAGGTCTATCTGCTGTGTGTGATCATGTTCTATATTGAGGTAAGGCTTCTTGTGTGCCAGTCTTTTGGCCACATCCTTTTTGTATTTGGCATATGTGGAAAGCTGGAATGTTGTTCCATATTTCCGGTTATAGTCATCCAGCATCTCCAGCAAGGCATCTTCCTTGGCAATTCCGCCATCAGAATTGTCTATGTTGTTGTCGAATACGGCTACCACATTCAGGGAAGGATATTGCTCCTTGAATATCCGATAATAAGCTATTGCCTCAGGTATATTCTTTGTAGCCAGAATTGCGTGGAATTTACCGTTCTTGCTCAGTTTATCCCTTCCACTTGCGATGTCGGCTGCGACAGCCTGGTGATGAACAGGCTGCTGATACAAGTCTTTAGGCAGATAATGTTCTATTCCGTGTAAGGTTTCATCTCCTTCCTTATAAGTGTCCGGCATCTTCAGTTCATTCATGAACATGTTGTAAATAGACATTTTCTGTTCGTCATTTTCAATCTCCTCGATGCTGTTTACCTTCAGTTGGGAGAATGCCACTTTTTCGCGAAGCTCATTGTCTTCGTAGGTTCTCACCATATACGGATCGAATCCCAATACGTTGTGATCAGGGATTCCGTTGGCGATGGTGTATTTATGAATCATGTCGCCGAATATGGTTTCGGTCATGATTTCATGCTTGGCGTTTTCTTTGAAGACTGGTGTTCCCGTGAAACCGAAAAGCAGGGCTCTTTTGAAGGTATTCTTGATACCTATCAGCATATCGCCGAACACGCTACGATGACATTCGTCTATGATAAATACCAGTCGTTTACGATCTATCAAATCAATGTCATCTTGCGAAATATCTTTCCCTGCTTTGATGTTCGACATCTTCTGAATAGAGGTCACAATCAGTCGGTCGTCGTTATCTGTACTTTTGAGCTTACTCAACAGGATAGCTGTGTTCTGCGTATCCTGAATAGCTTCGTCTTCTCCCGCAAATCCACGGTATTCATCCAATGATTGCACGCTCAGCTCAATGCGGTCCAATAGAAATACCACTTTGTCTGCATCGCCGGAATTGGCTATAAGCTGTGCTGACTTGAAACTGGTCATGGTCTTTCCGGAACCGGTGGTATGCCACACGTATCCGCCACGATGCTGATGAGTATCCCAGTTAGTCTTATGCGTTATGTCACTGATTTTGCTGGCTGCAAAATACTGATAGCTGCGAAGTACTTTCAGTGTCTTATCCTTATCGTCGGCAATGGTATAATAACCGATTAGCTGATGTGCCATGGGGATGCTGAGCAAATCGGATACAATTCGCCTCCAGTCTCGTATGATTGTGTTGTTAAAGTCTTCCCAATGGAAATAGAATTCCGGCTTGAAATTCTCTTCTTTGCCCGGATTGGCAAAATAGAGTGTTTCTTCCGGAGTCATGGCCACGAAAATCTGCACCATCTTGAAGATACCGTTGTCGAATACACCTTCGTGGGTATAACGCTTAATCTGAAAGGTAGCCTGACTTACATCTACTTTGGAACGTTTCAGCTCTATATGAATCACCGGCATGCCATTGATGAGCAACATCACATCGCCCCGTCGGTCACCGCCCAACGGGTGCGAAGCCTTGAAACGAGGTTGGCGGGCAATCTGGTAGCGGCTCTGTCCGGCACTGATTTCGCGTGCATCGAAAATCTTCAGATATACTTCCTTGCCGTAATTGTTTGTATCGGCAGGATTGTCGCGTTTGATACATACCTGTCCGCCATTGATAAACATATTCATGGCGTATGGGCTGTCGCACAGATTCACCTGATCGATGATTTGGCGCATCTCACTCGCAGTAAGCGGATAATTGCCTAATTTGTTGATGTCACGGTTGTTGTCAAAGAGAATCTTTGCCCAGTTCTGGATCAAATCATCTTCTGTGGGTTGTACAAGGACTTCCTTTTCCCAACCGTGATGGGGGAGAAGGTCGACCAAGGCTTGTTCAAACAGACTTTCCTTGACGAAATATTGTATGTCGTTTATATTATCCATATTTACTCCATTAAAGGTTTGAATGATATTTTACACAAACATCTTATCCAGACAAGCTGCCTTGATTTGTTTTAGCTTTTCAAGGCGTTGGGTTTGGAGAGAGATTTGTTTATCAAGATTTGAAAAGAATAATCCTATTTTAACTTGTTCATTTTTTGAAGGGATCAATACTATTTGTTTGTACAAATCATCCCACACAATGTTCTTTCTACACAAACTAGCACCTGCTGTTGTTGCATTCAGGAAAAAAACTTTTGTAGAATCCATTTTTATCCATTGTTGTAGGAATAATGGTGATATAAGTCCATGCTCAAATCTTAAATTAACATTGGCATTTCCTAAATGGAGATTTTGGGTTGAAAGAATTAGCATATTCTTTTTTATTTTCTTATATCCAATATTAGAAGCTCCTCTTTGATGTCCAAATAATTCAGAGTTTAAGTACACTCCTGTAATTGCGGACGATAATAAAATATCCTCATTCTCTACTGTTGACCTTTCATAACTTTCTTTTAAGAATGACCCAAAAGGAATTTTTTCCCATTCTCCTTCAAATCCTTTAAATCTTACTTTAGGTACAGTTTCTCCTTCTTGTGGAAACATAGATTGTAGGCTTGCATCTTTTATTTGTTTTAAAGATACAAGTTTCTTTGATGTGGTTTGAATTAATGAATCTAATGACTGGAAATAAGATGCTATCTTTTGCTGTTCGTCATAACTAGGAGCACAATTTACCTCTATTGAATTTATTATATTTTTGGATAGACTTGGAACTCCTGTGGATTCATCGTATTTTAACCAATCAATTCTTTGAAATATGCAATTACAAAATTGTAAGTTATTATATTTACGAGGTATTGCATAAAAGAGTGTATCAACAGTCCAAAAAGGTGCTTTTAATATATATGGTTTGTTAATAGTACCTTTACGTCCTATTCCTATAGCATCTTTATCGTAAGATAAAGCTGCGTTAACACTTAACATGTATCCACCAGTTCCATATACAGGTATATTCCCATTACATAAGTGCTTATAATCCATTCCACTATTCAGTTGAACGAGTTCATCCAATGTTTTTTTGTTCCAAGTTTTATCTAATCCTTTAAATCTAATTTCAGGTACGTTCATATACTTATTTCTTTTCACCATTAATCAACTCATTAAGTCCTAATAAAGTAAACTCATCTCCAGTCAGTTCACCAATAAGATCAGATAATTCTTTTTGGGATTTTCCCAAGTCCTCATTCAACTGCTTATAACTTATAGCATATTTCTTACCTAATGTAAGCACTTTAGTTTCAAAAGCCGACAAAACCTCAGTGAGCGTTTCATCAATACCTTTGATAATAGGATCAATCCATTTTTTATGCAGGAACAGAGAAATATCTTCGTCAGAAAGATTCTCTATCGCTTCTACCGTTTTGTCAATAAGAGCCTGCTTTGCCTCCTTGATTTGTTTGTTTTTGTTTTTCTGTTCCTCCCAGAGTTTGACAATCTTCTTCAGTTTCTCTTTAGTTTCTGCTTCCACCGCATCCTTTTTGGCTTTTGCTCCCGCAGTAATGGCTTTCTTATCAAAGGCATTTTCCTTTTCACTATCCAAATAAGCCTCAGATTCCTCTTCTGAGAAGCTTTCACGGATTTCATCCAGTTCACCTGAGATTTCTTCTACCCGCATCTGTAAACCGGCTATAGCTTTCAGTTCATCTTGAAATTTTTCCTGTTGTACCAATTCAAAAGGAATAATGCGGCCTTTCAAACCATCTGGCACTTCAATCTCTTCGTCGCCTTTCTTTACCAGTTTATAAGCAGGTTCTACTACTCTTACCGCTCCAATGCCTTCCTGCTGTATGGTCTCAATGTCGTTGGTGATGCCCTGCCAGTTGTCAGCCAAAGCTTGATAGGCTGCATACCGGTTAATAAGTGGTGTTTCATGCAAACGGGCAAAAATATCATCGGAAATAGCATCCAGTTCTTTTTGTGGATTTATCGTATCTACATGATCAATCAGCCGATGATGAACACTATTGGCAAAACCTTCGAAAGCCCGTGCAAACCTCTTCTGGAAGGCTTTCACGTCTGCATTCTGCTCTATAACTGATTGAGTATCTTCGGCCCTCAACTGAGAATAAGGTTTGTCTGTATCCGCTCTAAACAATTCTTCACGCAAAGAAGGGAATGTGTCCCAATATTTTTGAAGTTCGTCAATCTCACTGTGAGGGATGCCTCCGAACATGGTGGCATAGATGTCGAACTTTTCAACAGGATCACTGGAATCTACATAACGAGGGATATTCAGATTGTAACCGTTTTGACGGATTTCATCACGGGACACTGTACGGGAGTATCCGGGAATCGTCTTTCGCTCGCGTACCGTATCGGCAATACGTTTGATATCACATTCGCGCAACTTGTTATTTTTTCCTTCCTTAACAAAACCCTTCGAGGCATCGATAATCAGCACGTCGTCATTGTCACGATGCTGTTTGAGCACCATAATGAGGGTAGGAATACCTGTGCCGAAGAAAATATTGGCAGGCAGTCCGATAATGGCATCGATGTTGTTCTTCTCAATGAGGTTGCGACGGATTTTGCCTTCTCCTTCACTATTTTCATCAGCATCGCCACGGAAGAGAACCCCGTGAGGAAGCACAATCGTCAGGATTCCGTCCGGTTTAAGATGATGGAGTTCATGAAGCAAAAAGGCGTAATCAGCTTTGCTTTTAGGAGCTACACCATAATCCTTGAAACGTGCATCCAGTTCACGGTCGTTGGCATCCCACTGTTGAGAATAGGGGGGATTGCTGACAACGGCATCCACGTAAAGCGGTTTGCCGATGTCACCGCCGTCGGTCTGCAAAGGCCAGTCTTCTTCCAGAGAGTCGGCACAACGGGTATTGATGTTATCCGGTTTGATACCACGCATCACCAGGTTCATACGTGTCAGGTTGTAAGTGTTTTCCTTCAGCTCCTGCGCATAGTATTTCACCTTGTTCTTGTCCTCGATATGGCGCCCAACCGATTTACCGATAGTAATCAACAAAGAACCTGAACCGCTTGTAGGGTCATAAATTTCAATTTTGTCTTTATTCTTATGGTGTTCAGCCACAATTTCAGACATCAGGATAGCCACTTCGTGAGGCGTATAGAACTCTCCGGCCTTTTTCCCGGCATTGGCTGCAAAGTTACTGATAAGGTATTCATATACATATCCCAGCACGTCATAGTCCTGGCTTCCATCGGTAGGTATATCTTTTATCAGCTTTATCAAATTCTTCAGTGCACGTGTTTGTGAGGTCGTATTTTCGCCTAATTTACTCAAACCGGCCTGTAGTGTCTTGAATACGTTTTCATATACATGTCTGTAGTTAGGACTGATCAGGCGGTCGAAGCTGTTGAGCGCTCCGCTCAAGTCGGCCACGCTAAATTCAGAATTGGGCTTCAGCCATGTGCCGAACAGATTTTTGTATTCAATGAAGTAGCCGATGTTATTTCTGCAATATTCCATCATCATGACTGCTTCCTGGTCTTCATGATTTTCTACAAGTGTCACAATATCCTCATCAGTCCATCCGATACTTTTCAGATAGTTCACCTCATTGTCCGACAGGAATTTATAGAAGATTAAGCCAAGTATATAGTCTTTATATTCGTTGGCTTCTATCTTGGAACGCATCTTGTTGGCAGATGCCCATATTTTATTGGCAAGTTGTTGTTTGTTCATAAAATCAATTTTGAATTTAGCTTACTCTATATGAGAATATCATAAGCAAAGGTTTAAATTAAGAATGCAGACATTCTGCATTTATTTGAGAATACTTAGTATATAGAAATCTTATTCATCAGACTCTCTGAGCAAGTCCTTAACCTCCACATTAAGCACTTTAGCTATTTGAAGTAGCATTTCTAAACTGGGTTGTGCCGTATTTGTACACCATTTGGAGATGGTAGCAGGATCTTTCCCCACTTGTTCTGCCAGCCATTTATTGGTCTTTTCCTTCTCGGCTAGCATCACCTTGATTCGGTTTATTTTTTTGTTGGACATATCTCATCTTTAATTAACAATTATACAAATATAATCCTTTTGCCTAAAAAAGCAATTGAGTTTTAATTAATAATTAGCCGTAAAAGGAAATTTTATTGCGTATAATTCAATTTCATACTGTATTATAGTCGAAAACAATGTATCTAGGAGATTTTGATTAAGATAAATTGTTTACTTTTGAAATATAGACAATCTTAAAATTGATTTTTATGAATGATAATATTGAATATGAGAAATTTGCTCAAGAGATTTATAATGAGATTTTGAAGAATTTGTATGTAAAGAATATAGAGGTTATGCATAATGTGAAATTGATAGGAAAGTCAGGCCAGAAGCATCAAATAGATGTATACTGGGAATATCAATATGATAATACTATATTCAAGATTGCAATAGAATGTAAGAATTATAACCATACAGTATCTATTGGTAAAGTGAGAGACTTTTTTGGTGTCCTTTATGACTTGGAAGAAGTAAAAGGCATTATGGTTACCAAGAAGGGTTATCAAGAGGGGGCAAAGAAATATGGTGAGCATTACGGAATTGATTTAATGGAATTAAGAGAACCAGAAGATGGAGAGGCAATTGTTGCTGAAACCACATTAACTATTGATAGTTCTGTTAGACATAGACTTTTTCAGGTTGATGAAGATTGGGCTAAAGCACATGATTTAAATATCCAATCATATAAGCAACGATTAGATTGGCTCTGTTCCCCCGTTTGTGGTAAATGGATTAATGCTACCCATATCCCTTTAACTACTAAGGAGGATACGATTAGGAATTCTGAAGGTAAGATTATTGCAGATATACAAAAATTGGAAGATGGGTTGCCTAAAAATTCCAAGCAAGATGATGGCTATGTTTATCCTTTTGAGGATGCTTATGTAAAAACAGAATGGGGAGACATTAAGATTAAAGAAGTGAAATTTGAGGAAGAAAATCATACAGAAATAAAACAATTTAAAATTGATGCACAAAATATAACAAAGGCAATACTAAAAAATGCAATTAATAAAGAAGTGCTGTTCGTAGGAAAAACTATTAAGGATTTATTTAAATAATAGGGAAGAAAAAAAGACTCAATGCCTCAAATAAAGCAACATTGAGTCTTTATGCTGAATTATGATGAAAATTTGATGAGTTATAAATCATTCATTCCCTTTTGTTTAAATACAATATTCATCATTTCATCAAATCATCGGAACTTTTTAAGAAATTCTTTTGTAATGGTATAATAGCGGCCAGTTTTCTTTTCTTCTCGATACGGTGGGCCTGGAGGGAAGTTTTTTATGAAGGTTGAATAAGCAAGAGAATTGTCAGTAGGTGTAAGTCTCCAGTTCCTTTTTAGAATGTTTCGAATCTGATAGGTTTCAACCTTGATATTACTAAGCATTAATAACTGTTGAATGTCATTAATACAGAAAGTCAATTTATCCTGGCTCATGGTATCCATGATATTTATGCAGATTTCAGCGAGATCTATTTCTGTATGATTCCTGCTACAATTGATAATCCTGTCGAGAGCTGGCGTATGTATCTGTTGCGGACTGAACCACATTCTGCTTTCTTTGTCCGTAGTGAGTTGACGGTGTTGAAGAAAGTAAAGGAATGCTGGAATTTCCGTGATAAGTTTTTGAAGAAAACTTGTATCATCATTTTTGAGAGGATTAATTTTTCGCATCCAATAACGTGTTTCTCCCGGTTCTATAAGAACAGGGGTATCTTCATTATTGGAACACATGATGAATTTACCAAAAAATTGCACTTCACAGCGGTCTTTACCCTTTGCTTCAATCTTGTATACACTTGCTGTACTTAGATTCTTTAATCGTTCAGAATCCTCTCTACGGTTAAGCAACACTTCGTCAACTCCAATGAGTAATTTGCCGGCCCAATCAGCATTGAACTGGCTACGAAAATCTTCGTTGGTGTTAAATGTGACGTTATCCTGAAAGATTGCTTTCAGAAAATTCAGAAAGGTACTTTTACCGGTGTTTCTTTCTTGCGAAACCAAAAGGAGAATAGGCAGTTTCTGCACAGGGTTGAGATAAAGAAGCTGAAAGTAATCCATACCTAACTCATAATGTTCTCCGAATATATGATGAATAAGTTCTTGTATATGTGGAAACTTCCCTTTTTGAGGGATATGAGTAATCGGCTCATACAGATTAAGGAACGAGCCAATATTCCTCTTATAATCTACGTGACTTGGAACTGTACAGAAACCATCGTATTTAGGAACACTTGCTATGAAGTCTTTCCCATGATCATAACGTAAAGTCCCCATACTCCAAGGGACTCTACGCTTCGCAAATGTGCCATTAATAAGAGGCTGAAAAACTATTTTATAGAGTGTGGTACCAACTCTTACGTATTCATCTGTCATTTCAATTTTTCCCATATCTAAAATTCCTCCCATCCTGATTTTGGCTTATGTTTTACTCCTTTTTGTATCTCTTTGTATAGGCTCTCTTTGTCAATCGGTTTTTTCCATCCACTCCATAAGTTCGGTACGTTTGAATTTAAGCATTTTCCCAGGTTGATAATAGGGAATTTTATTTGCCTGAACAAGAGCATAAACCGTTGGCTTAGCCAGACTGAGTATCTCACAAGCCTCGTTAATACCAATCATTTCTTCCTTTGCTGCTGTCTGTCTCTTTAATAACTGCTTCATCTCATTAATAGAAATCGTCAGTTCTTCCACCTTCTCCAATAGAAAAGCTGTGGCTTGAGGTAATTCCTCGAAATTTAATTTCATCTTCATCATTTTAAATTGATTTTCAGCAAAGAAAGATGGTGTATTATTGGTTAACTGGTGGATTATAAGTTAACCAATGGATAGTAATGTTTTTTCTATATTAATCTTTTGAAAGGGGAAGAGACTGTGCAACGAGCGGTGTTCCGATAGGAATAATTTTTATAGTAAACCGGCCTTCATTACAGGTGAGTTTGCTTGAAATGGTCAGTATCTCAGTATCTTCAAGCATAAGCTGAAAACTTTTTTTGATGAAATGTGCTATTTGCATGTTTGAGCATCCTAACCGTTTCCCGATATTTCTAGCTAAATGGTATAAATCTTTTGATGTAACTCCATTCAAACGACGTAATACAGCTGTCTTTATTTCTGTTTTATTGTTTAAGGCCATAATATTTTCTTTCATGACACTCATTTCATTGCTTGTCAGTATATCTTTGAAAGTAGCTTCAAAATAAGACATGACTTCTTTTATTGTATCATCTTTTTCTTTTTTGATACGTTCTCTATCCAATCTTACTTCTTCCTCATGAGAGTACAATATAGAATTTTCTGTCTTTTCTTTATCATCATCAATGGTTTTATGAAATAGTTTCATCGATAGTCTACCATTCCTTTTCGTATTTCCCTGTATTTTGTTAATCCTTTTACTTCTTTGATCTTGTAATACATCAATAAAATTACATATTGTAGGTACAATATATTTACAGTAAGCTGTTTCAACCATAAATATGATTGTAATAAAAAGTAGGGTAGTGAAGAGTGAGTATAATACAAGATCTAGACTATGTGGAGAGTTTCCTTTCAATATCAGATATCTGGGAATTGAGGTAATTGAACATATTGCAGTTACATATATTACAGCAAAATGGAATAAATTTAATCTTTTCATAATTAGTGATTTTTTGTTATTGATTTTGATGCAAATATATTTTTGAAGTATCAGAAATTAAAGGAAATGATTACAAAATGTCTGGTTTTTAATATAATATAAGTATCATACTTCGTGAAATCGCCAATCATACTTATAAAAAAACGAACAAAGAAAATTTACATTTTTAACTGTATTTTGTATTGTTACATAAATGAAAAAGCCGTTGGGAAACTTCGATTTTTCTCAACGGCTATGCATATAAAACTTTTGATCACTATTGCATGTTTGTTTCAGATATGCAATTTTATTGCATATTACTTTAGTGATATTTTATCGACAGTTTCTCTTTTCTTTTCACTTACTAATTCAGCATAGATTTGTGTTGTTGCAACATTCTTGTGAGTAAGCATTTTTGACACTGTGAAGATGTCTGTACCGGCTGCGATCTGTAGTGTAGCATATGTGTGCCTAAAGCAGTGGAATGTTATATGTTTTTGAATACCAGCTTTCTTTATCCATGCTTTAAGAGGGTATCCAGTCATGCAACGGCGCAATTCTTTGAACACTTTACCTGTGCCCGGTTCTCCACAAAGTGCGTATGCTTCATAACTGATAGGTAGTAGGGCTTCTGTCTGTGTCTTTTGCGTACGAAGACGAATACAATGTCCCAGATCGGGGGCTGTGCATAAGTTTTCCCACTTAAGATTCAATATATCACTGATGCGTAATCCGGTAAGACATGAGAAAAGGGATGCATTTCTTAATACAGGTATATCGCATGGAGTTGAAGCCAGAGTCTTTAATTCATCTTGTGTTAAAAACTCTTTATGAATATCCCTACTTTCTATCTTTTCAAGAAAATCATTGGGATTTTCACGTAAATATTTATCTCTATATGCAAGTTTCAAAACTCCTCGGAATAATGAGAAATAACTGGCAGCTGAATTACGGGAAACCATTTTATCTGTATGTTTTAGTTGCCTTGCATGAAGAAGATAGTCTCGGAAGCGGTTACATAGGTCAACAGTGATTTCTCCAAACATACATTTGCCATTGACAAATTTCTCAAAGTGCAGATAAACAATATGCCATTTATGATCTTTTTTACGGCATACTTCTTTGAAATATGCCATAAAGTCGGCTCTCATTTTGTGTCTGTCCATAAATCCAAATTCTTCATTGATTACAGCCTCTTGTCGGCGGCATCTGATAAGTTCGGCTTTAGCTAGGATTTCATTATTGTAATCTAGCTCAATTGCATTTTTGGGGGTTGCATAAATGTAAAATCCTAAATATTCACGTCTGCTCAGTTGCATTGTTTTAGGATTACGTACAGCAGGGTAGTAGTCCAAGTAAAGAGAGATTCGTCCGTTTCTGATAGGGCGTTGTCTTAGTGTTACAGTAGTACATGTTTGTTGTCTCATAATATATAATGTATTAAAATTTATATTCAGGTTTAATTCTTATTGTGGTGATAGCAAAATAAACAAGTGTATTCCTGGTGATGTGGTTATTTTAAAGTTAACCACAGGATAACCAGTAAATAACATTAAATCGAAGGTGGAGCAAGCAGATCATCAAGCTCTTTGCGCGATATCTTGATATATTTCCCTTCCTGCACTTTACTGATATGATGCCATTTTACATAGTGATACAATTGGTCACGTGTGAGATTGTATTTTTCCATAGCTTCGGCTGTCGTATAATATTCTGGTTCAGCTTTAGCAAGACCTTTGGCAATATCTACATGTTTTTTTGAATAGAATACCTGCCGTTTGATTTTTTTCTTTGGAATTGCAAATCGGGAAACAAAAGAATATATAGCACTTGTTGTCATGCCAAACTTTTCCGTTAGATCTTCTACAGAATACCATTCCGTAATGTTGGAGTCCGGTGCTTTAGATGCAAAATATTTATCAAAATGCTTAGCACTCCAGTATGTTTTTCCTCTTTTGAAAACTTTGGGTATATTTTGTTCT
>ULWW01025919.1_pt1 | contig 16389 bp, 24 predicted proteins | sample 1960741 | NCBI WGS metagenome assembly ULWW01 (sample SAMEA4835823, study PRJEB28245) | human gut metagenome | biome: gut microbiome; material: fecal sample | place: Denmark | collected 2008
CGTTGGGGTCAGCGTTTGGGTCAGAAAAAACGGCAAGTAAGATATTGGACACAAAAGTGCGGAAAAAAGTCCTGATTTCGCAAGAAATCAGGACTTTTCTGGTTGCGGAGGCAGGACTCGAACCTACGGCCTCCGGGTTATGAGTTCCAAACAAGGCGTTTGCTATCGTGATGCAATGTCGCGCAAAGTATTGATTTTACTACGTTTTTTGAATCCCTCGTTTTATATCGTCGAGTAAAATAGTTGAACTTTTTGTAATGGAGTTGAATTTTTGTTGAACTCAGTTGAATTCAAATGCTTAGTGCAAAAAAAGAGAACTGGAGACAGGCACCAGTTCTCTTAAAACCACATTGTGATTTTTGTTCTACAGTGATAGTATATGTGCCTCCCTCAGAATTGTCAATCACTTTTTGTGAACATTTTTATAATTTCATAGACGAAATTATAAGTAGCAACTAACCCTTGTTGTTTCTTATAGTAATCACTATGTCTCGGGATCCGCTCCGCAAAAAATAGTTCAAGCTCATCCATTCCTTTTGATTTTGTCGGATCCGGAACAATTTTATTATAAAGTACGAGTAACGCTATGAAATCGTGTATCGTAGGATGCGACAAATATTTTACCACCGCATCCTTTCTATTGGACGAAAGTCTCCTAACCTCGCTTCGCAAATCATAAGATACCGAAATGCTTCTTGAATAAGGCGCCCGCATTTGATTGATCAGGCAATTATTGTGTGCAGCGGCATTTCTTAACATTTTTACCGGGTAGAGCAAATAACGCTCGCTATCCTCAAATGAATTTCGCTGATAGAATAGTTCATAGAGATTTATGAACTGCCCAAACGACATCAGTTCTATCACGTTCCATATCGCCCAATTGTCGTGATGCTTTTTTACAATGCCGTTACAGGTAGATGTATTGATTTTTCCCTCAACCTCACTTTTTAAGTCAGGATTTCTTCTGAACAATTCTTCAATGATCTGGTATCCATCTTCATCAACCATGTTAAAATGATTCAACATGCGGACTTTCAAAAAATGTTCCAGGTCAATGCTCATACTCAAAATCAACTTACGGAGCCGAGCATCGATAGTTGATAAATCTTTCAAATGAGCAAAATCAAGATTTATATATTGTCCTTTTTTCTCGGTGTCCCTGTATCGGTCGAAATTATGAGCATACGCCTTCAGCTTAAAATAATAGTTATTTTCTGACAAAAACTTACGGGCTTCAGCTTCGGTACATATTTCAAAAGCGATTCCTCGTTTTTTCATGTCCTCTATTTGTTGAGGTATCGATAGTTTTGGAGAGCGCGTGGCCTGCTCTATACCATCTGACAATATTGCTGCGTTCCATTTTTTATCCACACTTTGCGCCCCCTTCTTTTTATCTATATGGTAGTAAGTTATATATAAAAAGTCAACTAAAAACTTCGAATTTACCAGCATTCGCATACAAGATAAAAAGAAGTCTTATTCTTTTCTTTTGACAGTCTTGCTTTTCAGAATACATCAATTTCAAATCAAAAAACTCGTCTCGATCTCAAATCGAAGCGAGCTTCACTGCTCGGATTTCAAATCGACGCAGTGACCGCCTGATCTGGACAGTCGCAAGGGTCTCATTTCAGATGAGGCCCTCAATGCACCGAAAGGCTCGGATTTCAAATCCGACCTTTAAAACATCCCCACATATATGCAGCAAGAGCGGAGGAATCGCCCTCCGCTCTTCTATTATCCCTCTCTTTGCCCCTCAGAGGCCGCAGGAGCGCTTTCGTCACGCTCTATGGCTTCGTCTATGGCTCGGTTGATAAAGCCGTTCACGCTCTCGCTGTGGGCTTCTGCGTGGGCTTTGATAATATCTTTCTTGCCTTTCGGCATAGCAACGGAAACGCGATCAAGATTCGCAGTATCCCATTTTCTATTGCCCTCTTTACGGGCCTCCGTGTATTTCTGCGGCGATATATGCACCACTCCCTTCTAAGCAACTTTATTATACTCTCTCTGAAAGCACTTAACAAGTGAACATTGTAGACATATTAACATGTGAAGTTTTGTTGAGACTGCTCTCTTGTATTCACTTAATAAGTGAATTATAATAACACCTGTAAGGAGGAAAAGAAAAAAGCCCTCTGCATCCTCGCCGACCAAAGCACGATGCAGAGAGCCACCAACCACCACAAGAGGATTGACAAGGAGGCCACAAAATGGATGCACAAACCCAGCTAGCAGCAGAACTTTATAAAACGCTCAATGATGCGCAAAAACAGGAAGTCTTGAGCATGATTGATACTTTACTAAGTCAGCAATTAAACGATCAGCAATCGCTTGATTCTCATTCCTCTGCTACGGAAAAGCAAGATAGCATCGCATGAGAAAGGCTCCATGTCCCAGCCGACCAAAGCAAGACACGGAGCCACCACCAACCACCACAGGGAGGCCAGTATCGGTATTATACCGACCTCCCGCCAAGAAAACAAGGAGGAAATATGAGTTATTTATCTGAGCTTACCGCACATGAGCGCCTAACTGTCGACAATGCAACGCTCGACATGTTTACCGCTTTCGAAAACGGATCAGACTTGATCTATGATATTTGGGAGCAGTATTTTTCTGATAGGGAGCGAAAAAATATCGAATCGAGAGACTTAGAATTCATTGGTCGCATCCTGTATTCTGTCTACGATAGAATGGCAAACGCCATCCGCGACTATCACTTGATGCTCGGACACTATGACGCACCGGGCGTGCAGTGCTTTTTAGAAACAGCGAAACGCGCTCAACTGACGGCAGACGCCGAAAAAGCAAGGGAACACGCCCAGGAAGAAATGCGATCCGCAACTTATGATCTCGACGATGCAGATGCAATTAAACTTCTGACAGGTAAGGGGCAAGCGCATGAAGCTTCTATACTGCGCCCGCTGTAATACACCGCTTATGAACGCCGCCACGGTGCATATTTGCCCGACCTGCGGGGCCGTGTACCGTCAGCATGGGACGCACTTTTCCTTCGTCGCCGATCTGTCCGGCGTATCCGTCAAAGAGCTGATGCAAAGCATGGAGGTCACGCTATGAACGATAACGATAGATTCTATCCGGTCGTGTAAACGCCGGTCGGAAAGGTGCTGCTCATAGGCGCTACCATGACCGTCGAGCGCGAACGCGAGCTTTTCGGAAAGAAGGTGAAAACAGATGAGCGCAAATAGCCCGTGTCTCCGAGCACATGACCTGATCGACAAGCTCGCCATGTCACCGTCGACTTACAAGCGCCGCACTGCGCCGCAAAAAGTCGCCTCGTCAAAGAAGAAAGCCGAACCGCCTAAAAAGGTTGCTATGCCCCCGGCGCGCCGTGAGGAACCACAGCAGGCCACTTGCGAATATAGCGAGAGCTGCTTTATCTGTCCGTTGAAGGATTGCATTCAGTCGGACAAGGCTTGTGAAAAACTGAATTGCCTGTAAGAGGAAAGGGGACTGCACAAAACGGTGCAGTCCTCTCTTTCCTTTTATCCCATCATTTTTGACACATGCACTACGCCATTATTTTTTGAAATTCTCTTTAGCTACATTCTCAGCCGCTCGTTTCCATTTTCCCAAATTCTGCGCTTTAGATGCTTCAAACCAATATGCTTGCGCCTGTGGATGAACGGACTTATTAAACACGAGGTTTCTGTCCGTTTCAATCTTCTTTGAACCATAACGGCTTTTCCACCCTTCATCTGTTAAAAAACCTGCGGCGTTGATCTTAGGGTCTACCAATACTTTTCCATGATACAGATATCTTGCATAAGGCCCCGGGTATACGACATAGTTTCCCTCGACGTGTGAGCGATTTGTAAGTGATTTTGTCAACGCTGGAACAAATGGGGCAGTATCACTCAACACCTCTTCCGCAACCGTGTGTTCAGCTTTCGTGCAAGCCTTTGAAAAAGCTTTTTTCAGTTCGTCCATTCCGTCCATATGGACTTTGAATTTTAACCCCATTACGGCACAGTCCTCTCCTTCATCATTCCGCCGCCTGCAACTCCACAAGCTGGTGGATCACTCGTTCCAGACGGTCAAGCACTTTGTCATAGCCGAAGATAAACATTTGCAGTCTCCTTTCCCGTTAGTACAGCAGCACGGGCTTACCGGCTGCGCGCGTCATGTTGTTGATGTTGGGAACGACCACGCGGGCAAGCGTCTTACCATCCACAACGAGGTTCACGTTGATGGGCTCGCGGCTACCCTGTGCCATCGCCTCCATAACGGCCTGCTTGATGGTCGAAAGCGGCGCTTCGACGTTCGTTCCGCTCTTCTGGTCGCCCAGCACGGCAAGAAACTTTCGGTTCGGCGGGATGACCGCACCGCTCGCAAGCGCTGGGATCTCGTTGTACACAGGCGCATTGCCGTCTAAGCTCTGCGCCGCCACGCGACGGCTGCGCGCCGGTGCCTTTGTTGATACGCGCGTACCGGTAAAACCGGACGTTGCTTTTCTGACTTTGGAATCGTCCACACTATCAACGAAGAATTTGAGCGCAAGGCCAATCGCCGCCGAGATGATGAACGCCGTACCGGCGCTGACGATGCCCAGCGCCGCAAGGCCAACGCCGAGAACACCGGCCAGCAGTCCAAGAAGTACGCTGCGCCCGATGCTGACAAGCCGCTGCGTGCCCTTCTTCGGGTCTTTGCGGACGCTGTAAATGCTCAGTCCGAGAATCAGGCCTAATCCCATGCCGACGACTGTACCGACGCCCGGTGTCACGATAGAGCCGATAACAGCGCCAAGCAGCGCGCACAGCACGACGATCAACTCGGAAAGAAGCTGCGATTTGCCGCCGTGTTCCTCGTCTCCCTCTGCAAAGCCGATGAGATAGAGGCCGAGGATCGCACCCAGGCTGAAACCGGCCACGCCGCCGGTGATGCCAAGAAACACACTGCCGAGCAGCGCACCGAGCAAAGCCGTGATAACCACGATCCATGCATCCTCTGCGTCCATCTCGGTTTTCCATGTTTCGGGGTCAAGGCCCACAAGGTACAGCCCCAGCAACACACCGAGGGATAAGCCGATGACGCCGCCTGTGATGCCGCCGAACGCCGCGCCGAGCGTTGCACCGAGCAGCGCCATTAAAACGGTCAGCCATGTTGCCTTGCTCTTGGGGATAACTTTCTTGTCAAAGCTCCATTTTAGGTCATCCACGACGATCTCAAGCCCCGCGCGGATGGTCTTAAAGATATCATTGATCTTCTGGAACACCTTGTCGAGCTTTTCCATCATGGGCCCTTCGTCAAAATCAAAGTCCGGCGCAATGGCGGATGCTCCGCCGCCACCGCTGCCAACGGACGTTGTCGTGCTGAGTTTGTTGATCTCATCGAACGCCGCGAGCGCGTCTGTCGCTTCCTTTGCCGCCTTGCCGGTCGCGTCAATGGCGGCAGCCTCTTTGTAGAGGTTTTTGCCCGATGCCTCCATGCTCTTCTTTGACTTACCGCTCAGAATCGAAATGATCGTCACGATCTCCGACACAATGGCCGCAAGCAGATTCATTAGCCACGTCAGCGCCGGAATGAGTACGTCCATCAAAGGCGCGGCCAGCGTCAGCAGCGCACCTTTGAGGCGGGCAAAAGCGTCGGATGCCTCTGCGCTGGTCGCAATAGCCGCCTTGATCTGCTTGCGTAGCGCCGTGAGCGCCGCCGTGATGACTGAGAATACAAGCATAGAGCGCGCTAAACTCTTGACCTGATCTCTGAAACGCGCGGCATACTGGCCCGCTTTGGCAAGCGCGGAATTCTCCGCCTCGCGCTCCTTGCGCTCTTGCTCCACGTTGGCAATCATCTCACCGGCAGCGACCTTTGCTTTGTCGAGCTTTACCGTCATGCTGTCGATGTTGGCGGTCGTCTCTTCGTAAGCAGCCGAAAGCGTTTTGACCTCCTTCGTCTGCGTGTGCAAAAGCTCCTCCTGCTGTTTGAGCTCCGCCTCCGCAGCGGCGCGGCGGTCTAACACTTGCGTCTGATACTCGTTCTGTGTAAAGCCCTGCTTTTGGATCCATTCGCGGTCATTCAGCCGTTCGACTTCCTTTCGCAGCATCTTCACGCGTTCCTCCGTAGCTTTCGCTGCCTGAGATGCGGCGTCAAGCTGCTTTTCAAGGTTCATCTTATTGCCCGTTTCCTTTTCAAGCTTGCTGTTCAGTTCGGATATCTTGTCACGCAGCTTGCTCAGTTTCTTTTGTGCTTTGGTCGAATCCAAATCACAAGAGAAAATCACACTGCCGTCAGCATTTGCCATTCACAGGCTCCTTTCCCGCTCCCAGCCACTTAGAAATAGTCGTCTCTTCTTCCTGACTGAGTTTGCGCTTCATATTCACGATATTGCTGTTCCTGCGGTACCACTCGCGTTCATCCTTTTCAAGCGTCTTGCCGCGCGCCTTTTTGTCGCGGATGCGCACGACCTGCGCAAAGGTGCAGTCCCCGAGATCGTTATACGCACCGAGGAACGTCCACCAATGGACGCCCCCGGTGTTGGTCTCCGCATCATAAGGGATCTCGCGGATATCTTGTCCGAATACTCGGTTGATGGGCGGGAGGATCAACGGATAGTCCTGCTCCCAGTCAACCAGCTTCGGCGATTTCCTCTTGTCCGGCTCCTGTCCGCCGTTCTGGAACCACGAGAAAGCGTCTACCGCCTCTTGCAAATGCTGCGGCGGGATATCCTCAGGCGAGACATAGAACATCTGCAAGATGCCCTCTGCGCGGTCAGTGCCGCTCAAATCAGGATCACTCAGCATTACGAAGATATCGAGGATAACGCGAAAGTCCGTGCGGATCTCATAGCTCTCTCCGCCGATCTCGACGGAGGTAGGCAAGCCCCAATTCATCGGCGATACTTTGCCGTGTACTTCTGAATGCGCGGATTCGTGGCTTTCTGCTCACGAGCAAAGGCGCTGTCTGTCTCATCCATCAGCGCAAGCAGGAAATTTGTCCATACATGCAGGCCGTCCGCCATCGCATAGAGGTTCATGCTGCCAAAGATGCTGTCACACACCGGCTCTTCAAAAAGACCGTCAATGATCTCGCGCATCTCCTTGTCGCGGCGGTCGGCAATGTTGAAAATCTCAACGCGGTCGCCGCACTTCTGCACCTCATCTGCGTATTTATCCTGCTTCTTGTCCAGTGTGTCAAACGCGTTGTAAAGACGCTGGATAAATGCGCCGTCAGTCGGGTTGAATCGAATGATCACATCGCCCTTAACGCCGTGCACGGTGTATTCCTGCACGCCGTTTGCAAAACTAAGTTCCATGTTTATCTCTCCTTCAATGTGTTTTCAGAAATTCTGTAGTGTGTTGATCTCTGCCGCTTATCGAAAATCAAAAGTTCTCCACGGCCTCGCCCGCGAGATCGTCCCATTTTTCGCTCATGCTGACAATTACACCGGGCGATTTGCGCCGGTAGCCGTCCCCGTCGCCGCAACTGTCAGAAATTGCCGAAATGCTATCCCATGCCCGCATGACTGCGCCCTCCCCGCTCTGGCAGTCAAGAGCGATAGCGTTAAGGGCTGCAGCCTCTCGGCGGCTGTCCGTAGTCTTTGCGGCTTCGGCTGCGTAGTGACCCACTAACTTTAGCATTGTGGGGTTGCTGTCGAATCGCTCCATGAACGCGGAGTAATCAGCCGGGGAAAGAACGCCGGTTTTCATCAGCTCAAGGGCGTTATTGTCGATTGCGTCGGGGTTTGCAATATTGGCGGCGCGCACTGCCTGTTCCAGCTCGGCGCGGATCGTGCGGCGCGTGGCCTTGAAGTTGTCCCAAACGCGGGCGCTCACCTCGTTAAAGGTGGCTTCTGCGTCATGCAGCTTTAGCGCTGCGCGGGTTGTTCTAACCTGCTTTTCCTCGGCGCTGTCTCCGGGCTTCCATGCGTTAGCGTCACGGCTGGCCTGCTGCGCCTCTTGGAGTGCGCGGAAAGCGGTGTTGTATTCGCTGCGGGCTTCTTTGAAAGCTGTATCGAGCTTTCGGGCGTAAATGTTAAACTGGCTCATGGTGTGTTCTCCTTTCCTTACAGTTGACCGCGCAGCATAGCATTAAAAAGAGCGCTGCTGGCCTTACTGTCCTTTGCTTTTTCCGTCAGCTCTGCCGCGTACTTCTCAATGGTCGCGCCCAGATCGGACGCGGCAATACGATTTGCGGAAAGATCGCGGCGGGCAAGTGCGGCGGCTTCTTCATCGATATTGTGCTTGTCTACGCTGTCAAGGCTCACGCTGCTGCGGATTGCTTTATAGTTTTCGCTCTGTGCCTTGCGCTCCTGTTCCTCTCGCCGTGCCTGGTATTCGACCTTTAGGCGGCTTCTGGCAGCTCTGTATTCAGGGCTGCTACGCTCCAACTCGGCGCGGGTGCAAGCGTCCAGATACGCCTCGTCGCTGTCATAGTCGCCGCGCTTTACAAGGTCAAGGGCGCTACTCAAATCAAGGCCGAGGGCAGTCTTTGCCTTTTCCTTTACGCTCTCAGCGGTCTCAATTCTTGCATTCAATTCCATAGTGAAGTTTCCTTTCTGCGGTCTTTCCCGCCGTCTATCTTCAACTTGCTCAATTCTGAGTGGGTTGTGCTCAAAATTGAGCGAAAGTGATTGATTTTTCAAACGTCAATAACGATAATGGGATCACAGCCTGATAAATAGGCTCGCGCATCCTGCTCTGTCTGAAATACCTTTTCAGGGCTTTGCGGCGCTCTGCAAGCCGCCCACGCGCCATTTTCAAGCAGGGTCATAATTGCTGCGCCGGTTTTCTCCTGCGCTGCAATCGCCTGTAAAGAGGCAAGGCGGGCTTTAATTCCGTTATTCAAGGGCTTTACCTCCGATCTCGTCACTCTCAAGCGTTGGCAATTCCAGCCTGCCGCGCCCAATGGCTTCGTCAAGCATCTGATAGAGGGAAAGGCTCAACGGGTCTACGCCCTCTACCGGGTGCGGAAAAAGAACAATGCGCGTGCCGTCGGGGGTATATGCGCCGTGTTCCAGCAAGTAGGAAAATGGATCCTCCGACGTGTGGAATTCGCCGCCGCCCTCGACGATAAAAGTGGTTTCATCGGCTGACAGCGATTTGAGATATTCCCGCAGCGCCGCAAGGCGGATATCAAAATTTTTCTTCATCGCTGTTCCTGCTCCCTTCGCCATGCTTCAAGCTCGTCAAGCTGCTGCATGATGTCTGTGATCTCCGTGTACTTCACCGTCTGCCGTAAAATCTCTGCCGCGGCACTCACGCGGGTCTGTGCGGGCGCGTCTGCATCCTGCATGATCGTTGCCAGCGTATCCGCCGCGGCGTGCGCCCGCTCCTGCAGCACGTTACGCGCCGCTTCGGTTCGCTCGCGCCGTGCATCGTTATACTTCTGCATAAACTCCGCGTCACGTTTTCGGCGATAGATCGTCTGCTCGTTGATCTCGAGCTTTGCCGCCGCGCTCCGCACTGTCGCGGAGATCAGCAGCGCGTCAATAATGGCCTCATCTCGAATTTTCTTTGCCAAAGTTTGAAAAGCCCCCTTTCCGGCTTTGTTTTTTCTGACGTTGCATCGTTCTTTCAGCGGTAAAATTCCACTAACGGCTTTCGAATGCGCGGATGCCGCAAGACTCGCAGCGCTTCCCGCCTCAACTTTGGGTCTGGCTTTCGTCCGAACCAGAATTCACTGATGATCGCGTCGCGCTGGGCATCCGTCAGTTGTGCAAGCGCCGCTTGCACGGCCTGTCGAAAATCCCGCTGTTCGATATCCTCAAAGGCTTCTGCCGCCGCTTCATCGGCAATCGCATCACCAAGCGTCAGGTCGCTGTCCTCGTCTCCTATCGGCTCGTCCATCGACCGGCAAACAGTGTTGATGGGGTCACATCGCGTCCGCTGTGTTCGCTGCCCGCAGGCCTCTGTAAACGCCCCTTTGAGTCTGATGCCGTACAGCGTGAGAAATTCGCCCTTGTTCACATCCCATGTCGGCAGCGTGTCCATGAGGGCGATAAAGGCCACTTGCAGAAGGTCGCTTTCCTCGACACCTGCGCGGCCTTCCATTGCCCGCGCCCACCTCAAGGTCTGCTGCCACGCGAAGCGTTCAACCGCCGCCCAAAGTCTCAGAATGTCCGCCTCGCCCGCCTGTACCGCTGCTGCAATTTCGCTTGTTCGATCACCTTTCGACTCTTGCATATCGTTACCTCCCATGATAAAATGAAATTGATAAGATAACATTCATCATGGGTGGTCTCCTGAGCTTTCAGGAGACCGCTTTTTATAGCAGCAGTTCTCTTGCAATCTCCTTGCGGCGCTGGGCATTCTGGATGCGGCGGCTCTCACCGTCTATCAGCAGCGAGACAGGGCACATTTCCGCCACGCGGTCGAAAATGCGCTTGTACTGCATTGTCTCCGGCGCATCCATCTCCTGCGGCGTCAGGTTCGTAGTCACGATCGTTGGCAGATTCGAGCGGCAGCGCGCGTCGATGACTGCAAAAATCTGCTCCGCCGCGTACCCGGTATCACGCTCAACGCCAAGATCGTCAATGACGAGCAGTTTGTATGTACTCAGTCGGTCAAGCAAGCCCTGACGGTCTTTGCTGTTTTGCAGCAGATTCAAGAGGCGCGGAAAGCTTGTTACCGCCGTTGGTACGCGTTTTTTCAGCAGCTCATTTGCGATGCAGCAGGCGAAAAAGCTCTTGCCCGTGCCGACGGGACCGCGAAACAGGATGCCGATATTTTCCGTCGATACCTTCTCCCACTGATCGACATACTTCCTGCAAATTTTAGAGATTTTCGGATTTGCGCCGTCATCATCGGCAAGGGTGACTTTTCGATATGAGGGATCGACGATAGAATCCTCGATGCGGCGGCGCTCCATCATCGTTTCAAAGGCGGCAGTATCGTTCGCATCGTCCGCGCTGGCCTTTTCCGATTCCGTGCAGTCACAGGCGATCCCTACCAGCCTGTCCCCCATATTGGGGAAGTGGATCTTTTTCTGCTTTGGCTTTCCGCACGCGCCACAGCAAAGAACGCCGTCCTTTATGTAGTCACCCGGCTTCTCAGCGGAATGCTCCAGCGACTTCTGAACAAGGTTATCAAGCATTGAAAAAGTCCTCCGTTCCGTAGTCCGCAGTGGTCTTCACCTTACTACGGCTATCATTGCGATTCCACCGTTCCCACTTCTCCGCATTTCGGCAAGCCGCTTTCCAGTCTTTCATGGGGGTCTTGCCAACCAGCCAGCCTTTCGATTCGTAAAAATCGATAAACCCCTGCGGGTCTACTGGCGACTGGCGTTCAGCCACGTAGGACTGAACCTCTGCTAACGTGGGTGGTGTGAAGCGCTTCGCGCGTGGCGGCGTAGTCGCCTTATTCTCCTCACCTGTACTAACCTTACCTAAACTATCCTCACCTAACCTATACTGGGTTGACCGTTGGCTGCCGTCCGGTAAACCGTCGGTTAACCGTTGGTTGCCGTCGCCCAATTTCACCAGCAAATTCCTGTAAATGCTCGGCTGGTATCGGTCCTTACGGATCTGATTATTCGTGCTCCAATCTGTGATATAAGCGACCAGTTCGTCGTTCAGCAGTGACACAAATCCTTTGGAGACGAGCACCCGCAAATCATCATCTGCCGCGCCTGTCGTCCTCATCACGGTAAAGGCTTCTACAACTCCGTCATCATCCGCGGCCATACCAAGATCATAGTAAAGTAAGCGCGACGACGGTGGCATCGTCAGGAAACGAGCCGAGTTGATAACCGACTTTGCGAACATTCTTCGTTCAGCCATTCTGCCACCCCCGCAAGGTCTCCTGCCCGGTCATCTTCAAGAGCGCATCTTCCGCCGCGCGTGAGATTGCCGCGATTTCCCTTGATCTTCTCGACATCGAGTTGATGAAGCGCTGAATGTCAAGCGTGCTCGTCGGCAAAAAATACCCGCTCTTGCAGTCAGACAGAATCAGCTTTCCGGCCTTGCGCTCCGTCTGAATACGACGGCGAATTGACCGTTCATCCTCGCCCGTGAGCTGGACTAACTCGGTAAGCGTCGTGCCATTCTCTGCGCCCTCATGGAGCAGATCGGACACCAAATATTGTCTCACGCTTGCACCTCCTTGACCTGTCGACTCTCAGCCTCGAGATATTCACGCAGCGCCTCGACGTTCACGAGAAAACGATTTCCGGAATAGACGCCCGGGCAAACACCCTGCGCCACAAGGCGACGTACAAGGCTTTCGGGGATTTCAAGATAACGTGCAACTTGCCGAACTGTTTGAAACATAAGCGACAGCCTCCTTTCGTATTAGCACTTGACGTATCGTCCTACGTCGCCTATAATTGTAACGTAAATGTTACCATCATGTAACAACTCAGTTGACTTCAGTTTTGTTCTATTTTTGGCGATAGGGGGGACTTTTTACGAAAAAAGTAACACAACAGAAGGAATCTATGTTCCTGATGGGAAAAAGGCTAAAAGAATGTCGGATTGCATGTGGTCTTTCTCAAGAGCAGCTAATTGAGGCCGTTATGAAATTGCCGGATAATCGAGGGAAAGAACGTAGTGAAAAGCAAATTTCTTACTTGGAAAATGGAACGCGCCCAATATCTGTGGAATACGCATCACTGCTTGCGCAAGTCCTCAATGTTCGTGTTGAGTATCTTCTTTTAAAAGATGATTTTCGCACGGAACATGAAATGTTTGAAAATGGGTTGAGCGGGTTACACGACGTTTACAGCAATATTGTAAATTTAATCAAATTGCATGGATATGATATCCAAGAAGTCGATCTTTCTGAGAGCAACGATTTTATTAAGCAAATTTACTCCGACAATGCAGTGAAAATCAGTAGCAGAAACGGAAAGGTTGCAATGATTTCGCATAAACAATGGAGAACTTTAATCTCTGAGATCAATCGTTTTGTCGCATTTGAATTATCAGGGCTACCATTTGGAAAAGAAGGTGAACATAATGGCTAACATCCAAGAGCGCCGGGATAAGTCCGGCAAGCTGATCTCCTACTCTATCCGCGTTCACCGTGGCCGTGGTTCTGACGGAAAGCAGCTCAAGCCGTGGACGGCCACCTTTGAAGTCTCGCCCACATGGACGGAGAAAAGCGCAAGAAAAAAGGCCGAGGCTTTCGCCGCGACCTTTGAAAAGGAATGCCGGGAGGGTGTGACCTCCGACAGCCGTTTGAAGTTTGAGGAATACTGCAAATATGTGATTGATCTGAAAGAGCAGCGAGGAATAAAGCATTCAACCATCGTTCGTTATAAGGAGCTGGCAGTGCGCATCTATCCCGCAATCGGGCATATCAAGTTAAAAGACCTCCGTGCCGATCACCTGAACAGCTTTTACACCGATCTCGCCAAGCCCGGACAGAACAAACGCACCGGCGAAGGGTTATCGCCAAAAACCATATTAGAGCACCACCGTTTGATTTCGACTGTATTGGATCAAGCCGAAAAAGAGGGGCTTGTCCCATTCAACGTGGCAGCAAAAGCCACATTACCGAAGGTCAGCAAAAAAGAAGTCAACTACTTTCAGCCTGAACAAGTTGCAGCTATCCGTGATGCACTGGACGCAGAACCGCTAAAATGGAAAACGCTCACACATTTACTGCTCATCACAGGAGCGCGGCGCGGCGAGGTGCTGGGGCTGAAATGGAATGCTGTTGACTTTACAGGAAACCGCATTCATATCTGCAACAACATCCTTTACTCGCCGGATATAGGCGTATATGAGGATACGCCAAAAACCGCGACTTCGGATCGTTGGGTTTCTCTGCCAACGGAAACGATGCAGCTCCTTCGGCAATACCGGGCATGGCAGAACGCGGAGCGGCTGCGGCTGGGTGAATATTACCGAGAACAGGGCTTTTTGTTTGCTCAAGATGACGGAAAGCCAATGCACCCAGACAGCATAACAGACTGGTTGTCCAAGTTCAGCAGGCGGCACGATCTCCCGCATATCAATCCTCATGCTTTCCGGCACACAATGGCCTCTATGCTTTACTTTAGCGGCGTGGACAGTGTATCTATTTCCAAGCGGTTAGGTCATGCGCAAGTCAGCACAACGGCGAACATCTATGCACATGTGATGGAGAGCGCCGATCGGAAAAACGCTGACATTTTAGCTGACGTGTTTTTGAAAAAGGCTTGAATTTTCAAAGTGAGTTGAACTAAAGTTGAATTATCTCTTCTTGTCACAAATAGAATATCTTGTAAAAGTTACAAAAACAGCCGTTTTCTTTACGAAAACGGCTGTTTTTCTGGTTGCGGAGGCAGGACTCGAACCTACGGCCTCCGGGTTATGAGCCCGACGAGCTACCAACTGCTCCACTCCGCGATATGAAATTAATGGAATACTGGTGCCGGTGACCGGACTCGAACCGGTACAGTATCGCTACCGGGGGATTTTAAGTCCCCTGTGTCTACCAATTCCACCACACCGGCAGATATCGGCAACAGATAATATACCATACCTCCGCCGTGATGTCAACACCTGTTTGCAAAAAACTTCTCCGTCCACGTTTTGTTCCTTTGACTTGTCGGCCTTGCTATGCTATACTATGTTTGTATTGTTATCGAAAAGAGGCGGACTATGCAGATCGGAACGGTAAAAATTGAATCGAAGCTCGCGCTCGCGCCGATGGCGGGCGTAACGGACGCTGCATTCCGCCAGATCTGCTCCGAAAAAGGCGCGGGCTACACCGTCACGGAGCTTGTGAGCGCCAAGGCGCTGTGCTACCACGACACGAAGACCGCGCAGCTGCTTCGTCCGTTTCCGAGTGAAAAGCCGTTTGCCGCGCAGATCTTTGGCAGCGATGTGAACTGCATGGCCGAGGCTGCGCAGATGGCGATTGAAATTTCCGGCGCGGACATCCTGGATATCAACATGGGCTGCCCCGTGGGCAAGGTCGTCAAAAACGGCGACGGCAGCGCGCTGATGAAAGATCCCGAAAAGGCCGCGCGCATCGCTGAGGCGGTCGTGCGCGCCGTCAAGGTCCCCGTCACGGCGAAGATGCGCCGCGGCTGGGACAAGGGCAGCATCAACGCCGTCGAGCTCGCCAAAATGCTCGAAGAAGTGGGCGTCAGCGCCGTCGCGGTGCACGGGCGCACGCGCATGCAGATGTACGGCGGCGAGGCCGACTGGAACACGATCCGCGACGTCAAGCAGGCCGTCAGCATCCCCGTCATCGCCAACGGCGACGTTTTTTCGCCCGAGGCCGCGGTGCGCATCCTTAAATTCACGGGCGCGGACATGGCGATGATCGGCCGCGGGTGCTTCGGCAATCCGTGGCTTTTCGAGCAGTCCGCCGCCGCGCTCTCAGGGCGCGACATTCCGCCGCTGCCGCCGTTTGCCGAGCGGTGGGACACCGCCGTGCGTCAGGTGGAGCTCTCCGCACAGTATCAAAACGAGCGCGTCGCCATGCTGCAGGCGCGCCATCACCTGTGCTGGTACTTAAAGGGCATCAGCCACGCGAATTATTATAAGGAGAAGATCGTGCAGCTCTCAACGCTTTCCGAGCTGCACGCGCTCAGCGCGTCGATCAAGCGGGATCTGCGCTGAGGATCAGATAAAAAGCTATGAACGAACGGGAACTCATTGCGCGCCTTCAAAAGCGGGATGAAGCCGCCTTCGAAGAGCTGATCCGCCAATATGAGAAAAAAGTGTATACGCTGTGCTTCCGCATGTGCGGCAACAGTGAGGACGCCGAGGAGGCCGCGCAGGATGCCTTTCTCGCGCTCTGGCGCGGGATCGACCGCTTCCGACAGGAGTCATCACTTTCGACGTGGATCTACCGTCTGGCGACGAACGCCTGCATCGACACGCTGCGGCGGCGAAAAAAACAGAGCGGCAGCGTCTCGCTCGACGACGAGGAGCTGTTTGTCGACGCGGTCGACACCTCGCCCCAGCCGCAGGAGACGGTCGAGCACCGCGAGGCACAGAAATTATTGCAGGAGGGGCTTTCCGCGCTGCCGGAGGAGTACCGAAAGGTGCTCATCCTGCGCGAGATCGAAGGCCTGAGCTACACCGAGATCGCAGAAAGCGCGTCGATCGAGCTGGGCACGGTCAAATCGCGCATCAGCAGGGGCCGATCACTTTTGCGCAACTTTTTATCCGGAAACGGGAACTTTTTTGAAATTGCTTCGTCAAAAGTTACAGAATGTAATCGTGAGGAGATGAGCGCCAAATGAAATGTTGTGAACAGTACGCCGCCGCGCTCTCTGCCTTTGTGGACGGAGAATTGAGCGAAAACGAAAAGGAAGAGGTGCTCTCGCACGTAGAGCACTGCCAGAACTGCCGGGAGTATCTCTCGGAACTGATGATCGTGCACACGATGTTCGAGGAAATGCCCGAGCTCGACGCGCCGGAGGGCTTTTCCGAGCGCGTGCTCGAGCGGGTGCACGAGGAAAAGCGCGCGAGATCGCGCCACCGCCGCGCAT
>ULWW01061311.1_pt1 | contig 16292 bp, 14 predicted proteins | sample 1960741 | NCBI WGS metagenome assembly ULWW01 (sample SAMEA4835823, study PRJEB28245) | human gut metagenome | biome: gut microbiome; material: fecal sample | place: Denmark | collected 2008
GTAGACTATTTCAGAAAGGAAGTTATATATGATATTACTATACATTTTATTATTTCTTATTATGGCTTGTACATGGCGTACACGTTATCATATCTATACAAAAGGACTCTGTTCATTTGGCTTTATTCTCACTGCCTACTTATCCCATCAGACAAAACTATTTCTTCTTATATTGCCAGGATTACTCGCATTCATGATAGGAGATCTACTCCTATGTAAGAAAAATCTATTTAAGTATGGACTTAATGCATTTCTTATAGGTGATATTGCTTGTCTATTCTTTTATTATCATTATCAGCCATTCACCTATATAGAACTTATTGTGCCAGTAGTATCTATGATCTTATTGGAAATAGTGACTTATTCTAAAGATATAGACTATAAAACAGAAATCACCAGCTATATATTTGCACTCGTCTGGCTGACAGCTAAAAGTATTCTTACAGCCATAACTATGAATACACTTAACTTCAAGATGATGGCATTAGGCTTTATTCTCTATCTCTTATCAGATGTACTTCTTGTCTTCTATAAGAGAAATAAGTACCAGATATTAGGAATTTTGAATATTTTCTTCTATTATTTTGGGATTTTTTTAACCGCTTACAGTTTTTCTTTCATCTAATGTGTTAAAATAGATACAAAAGGGGAGAGAGAAATGGCAGAAACAGTAGAAGATTTAAATCAGTTAAGGGAGATGCTTCATCATTTTGATACATTGCATATCGCATTTCAAGATGATGACTATCCTTATATTGTTCCAATGAACTTTGGAATAGGAGAGGATCAAGACAAAATAGTACTTTATATCTATACACCAAGAGAAGGAAAGATGACTCATCTTATTAAAGAAAATCATCATGTTGGTGTGCAGGCAGAAACATTATATGAATATTTTTATAAACCAGATAAGACAGTCTCTAATTCTTATTCATCTATTATTGGAAAAGGAATTGTCGAACCAGTTCCTCATGACTTATATGATGAAGCGATGGAATCTATTCTAACGCATTGTGGTTATGAAACATATCCTTATAATAAGGATTATATAGACACATGCCATGTTTATAAGATTACTTTGAGTCAGGTGACTGGAAAAAATCATTTTAAGGGAGTATAAGATGTCACAGAAAAAACGTCATCAACAAATCATTACAAAACTGAATATTAATGGACAGGTCTTTGTGAAAGAACTGGCTTCATCTTTTGGCGTGACAGAAGATTGTATCCGTAAAGATCTCACACTCTTAGAAAAGGCAGGGAAACTTAAAAGAGTACATGGCGGTGCAGTCAATGTACGTGTTAATTTACATCATACCAATGTATCAGAACGTGTCGAACTTTATAGTGAAGAAAAGAAAATCATTGCCTCTAAAGCTGTTAATGAACTAGAAAAGGGCTATGTGATCTTCCTGGATATATCTACAATCAATTTAGAAATCGCAAAACTCATATTTGAAAAGAACATCGCACTCACTATTGTGACAAATATGATTGATATTATGCAACTCTATAGACAAAACAGTGCAGTGAGACTCATCTTTTTAGGAGGAGACTTCAATCAGGTAAAAGATGGATTTGTAGGTGCACTTACAGATCACTTGATTAGAAAGTATCGTTTTGATATTTCATTTATTGGTGTTGTTGGTATTGATTTAGAACATAATGTCATTACAACCTATGAAACAAACGATGGTATCACTAAAAAGACAGCCATCAATGCAAGTAAGAAAGCCTATATGGTAGGAGAAAGTGCTAAACTCAATCAAGATGGAAACTATGCCTATGCCTCACTTGATGACTTCACAGGCTATATATGTGAAAAAGAATTAGACCACTCTCTTGTAAAAGTATTTAAAGACCATCAGGTAGAACTCATTTAAAAAAGCCCAGACTTAATTGATCTGGGTCTTTTTATGTGCTGTATAGGATAAGAATAGATCAATAAGATGAGAATCTAATATATAAGGTTCTTTCTCATCATAAATCATATAACCATCAATCTTTTCAAATGTCATCTTTAATACATCTGTTAATAGATCACTTAATATATAAGTATTCATAGGTTTCTTATTGATGGCTTCTTCTCTATCTATATAAAGAGGAATCAAACGGAACCCATCAATATCTATGACATAATTAGAAGCATTCCTATCTTTTTCTTCTAAATAATAATAGAAACGTATATTATCTAGAAGTTCTAAGAAAGCTTCTTTTCTTTCATTCTTAACAGGAAATAATTCTTTATATTCTTCTTTTAAAGATTGATCATACTCTGTTTCTAAAGGTAATGTCTTTTCAATAAAATGAAGATGATCAGGTATATCAAAGATGGACTTATAATTCTTAGTCATGACCTGTCCTAACACTCTTTCTCCATTTTCTTCTACATAAACATAATCACCAACATCTATATGATCATAAGAAGGAATTAAATATGTCCTTACTTGTATTTTTGTCTGTACCTCACATAAAGATACCTTTAAACGATAATCATAAAGACGCTCTGCCCACTCTTTATCTACTATTAGACTTGTATCATACTTCAATATCTTATTCATTACAGGATCCTGTTCCTTTAAATCATACCAGTTCCTATTAAAGATATAAGCACGTGTCCCATTGGGATTTAACGCAATCATGAGTTCTTTTTCTTCTTCCTTATTAAATAAGAAAAAAGAAGGAATATCTTCATTTAACTCTTTCTTTAAAGCCATCTTATACAACTCTATTAAACGATCATCTCTATTCTCTAGAATCATGATCTTCTCTTTGAAATTCAGCCAGGAATCTGTATAACGGAATATATAATCTTTATAGAGAGGAGTCATCCGTAACTGTTCCACACCATGAATAAACTGATTCTTATCCTGTCCATACTGTACAATAAAGTGATGTACAGGATCTATATAGGTTAAGGGATGCTTTAAAAAAGTTGTCTCTCCACAATGTGGACATGTATAAGATATAATAGAATCATCAATAATACGTTCTCTTTGATCTCGTCCGACACAGCTATAATCCTCATATCTATTCTCTTTACCGCATTTGGAACATGTAATAATATAAACATCTTTATTTCTCATAATCCTTCCTCCTAACAAAAAAAGAGCGTAAACACGCTCTATTCAATCACATGGATTGTAAGATACTTCTTTTTATAAGTATGATGATTATCCCCTGCAGTTAAAGTAATACGTGTTGTACCAGGAGTAATAGTAGTCACTAAACCCTTCTGATCAACACTAGCCACATTCGCATATTGAGATGAATAATGTGTATATTCTACTTTTACTTTCTGAGGATCAGTCTTGTAATGAATCTGGTATGTTTCTCCCTGTTTCACAGTTACATACTGATCAGGAATAACCACACTACTTAATACTGGTCCCTGTGCTACACATGCATATTGATAAACACCAAACAAGAAAACAAAATAAACAATACCTAAAAATATCTTCATTTTCTTCTTTATATGTTTATTAAAATATATCAGCACAAAAGGAATCAGTGGAAAAAGAACAATACCTGCAAAAATCCAACTCTTAGAAAGAGGTTCTCTTTCTTCTTCAAGTGTGCTATTTTGTTTATCTGACATATTGTACCCACCTTTTTTAATTCTTCTTCATTATATCGAATATGTTGTCGTTTTTAAAGACCTTTTGTATATGTTGACAACCTCATATAACACTTCTATAATAGTTATTGTATCTTTGGGGCAGGTGAAATTCCTGATCGGCGGTGATAGTCCGCGAGCGTAAAGCATGAACTGGTGTAATTCCAGTACCGACGGTATAGTCCGGATGGAAAAAGATGGCGTTTTTATGAAATGACTTTTTCAATCTCCTATAAGATATATATAGGAGATTTTTTTTTCGCCATAGAAAGAGGCAAAAATGAAAACTAAAAAACTAGTAATGGCAGCTCTACTTGGTGCATTAGCTGCAATTCTTATGGTACTAGACTTCAATGTACCTTTCGTACCAATGTTTATTAAATTTGATTTCTCAGATTTCCCAGTATTAATTGGTGGATTTGTATTTGGCCCACTTACTGGTGTATTAATCGCATTTTTAAAGATCGTCTTAAACCTTCTCTTTAAACCAACAACAACTATGTTTGTAGGAGAAGTATCTAACTTCTTACTAAGCGTATGTTATATGGGAGTAGCCTGCTTATTCTATAGAAAGCATCGTACTAAGAAGGGTGCTGTAATAGGTATGGTACTTGCAACTGTTGCAACAAGCTTATTTGCGATTGCATCAAACCTATTAGTGATGTTCCCAATGTATGCAAAACTATTTGGTATGTCTACAGAAGCCATCATCGGTATGTTCTCTAAGATCAATCCATTAGTAAAAGATATGACAACTATGGTTATTGCATCACTTGTTCCATTCAATCTCTTTAAATATGGTGTTATTTCAATTATAACATTTATTTCTTATAAGAAAATTGAAGTTATTTTGAAAAAATATTCGAATTAAGCAAAAAATATATTGATTAGTTTAGCCAAATCATGTAATCTTTATACAAAAGTGTGAGGTGGAATAAAGATATGAAAGTGGTTAAATTTGGTGGCTCATCGTTAGCCAACGCAACTCAGTTTAAAAAAGTACATGACATCGTTCTAGAAGATACTGATCGTCATTATGTAGTTCCTAGTGCCCCTGGGAAAAGAAATAAAGAAGATACAAAAGTAACAGATTTATTGATTCTTGCCTATTCACATCACAACAAAGATGATTTTGAAGAAATCTATGACAGAATCAAAGCACGTTACAATGGAATCATTACTGAACTAGGTCTTGATATTTCTTTAGAAGAAGACTTTAAAAAAATTAAAGAAGAAATCAAGAAACAGAACAGTTTTGATTATACAATTTCACGTGGTGAATATTTAAATGGTAAAGTATTAGCTAATTATTTAGGCTTTGACTTTATTGATGCGGCAGATGTTATTTATATCGATAAGCATGGTAGATATGATGAAAAGAAAACAGATGCAGCTCTCACAAAAGCTTTATCTGAACATGACTATGCAGTCGTTCCAGGATTCTATGGTCAATTAAATGATGAATCAGGACGCATTAAAGCCTTCTCTAGAGGTGGTAGTGATGTTACTGGTAGTATCGTTGCGAAATGTGCCTGTGCAGATCTTTATGAGAACTGGACAGATGTATCAGGATTCCTTATTGCGGATCCACGTATTGTCAAGGATCCTAAACCAATTGCGACAATCACTTACAAAGAATTAAGAGAATTATCTTATATGGGTGCAAGTGTTCTACATCAGAATTCCATCTTCCCAGTAAGAAATGAAGGTATTCCTATCTTAATCAAGAATACTAACAGTCCAGAAGATGCGGGTACTCTCATTGTAGAAAGTACTTGTCATAAACCAGACCACGTTATTACAGGTATTGCAGGTAAAACAGGTTTTGCGACTGTCATGATTGAAAAAGACATGATGAACAGTGAAATCGGTTTTGGTCGTAAAGTACTACAGGTATTTGAAAAACATGGTCTTTCATTTGAACATATGCCTTCAGGTATCGATACAATGACTATCATTGTGAACAGTGATGACTTCATTGAAAAAGAACAGGCCATCCTTGCAGGATTACATCGTGCTGTACAGCCTGACTATATTGTCTTAGAATCTGATTTAGCCTTAATTGCGGTCGTAGGTCGTGGTATGAAGGACAGCCGTGGTACTTCAGCAAGAGTATTTAAAGCACTTGCGAAAGAAAACATCAACGTTAAAATGATTGACCAGGGTTCATCAGAATTGAATATCATCGTAGGGGTAAGAAACTGTTATTTCAAACCAGCTATCAAAGCCATCTATGATGAATTTATTACAAGTGAAGACGACGAATAGAGAAGCAAATCGCTTCTCTATTTTTTATTATAATATGAGATGACACGCTTATAAAAGTATGCTAATATATAGGCAATTCATAAACAAGGGAGGATATAATTATATGAAATACAAAATTACCGCATTATTAATTAAAATCATACAGCCATTACTTACGATATCCTATCCCTGCTTATGTATTGCTGGATGAAATTTCATATCGCTTAGCATTAAAGTCTTAAAGATGACTTCAAGGCATGATTGCCTTGAAGTTTTTTTGTGAAAATAAAAGAGGAGATCAACTCCTCTATACTTTCACAGGTTTATTCCTTATACATATTATTAAACTGATAACAGTTAATAGGCAGGAAATTATATGAAATCTCATAAAACTAAATAAACATATAAGAACCATAAGACTGCCGCAAATCATATAAGTCGTATTAACCTTTCTGAGTAATGCACTCATACCTATAGAAAAACATCCTAATACTCCTGTTAATAGTACTAAATTCAATCCAAACAGCTGACAGATACTTCTCCCTGGCAATAAATACATCATCGCATAGGCAACAAGTGTCATTGAAAGAAATAATATAGAAAGCGACAAATTACTCATTAAAGGTTTCAATAAAGCACGATCAAAAATCTGTATATGATTTCTTACATCCATCTCTACAAGAACACTTAATATCGCATTACATAATACAACAAGTATTGTGATTGTAGTGAGTGTTCCTAAAGTTCCAACTAACTCTTTATCTATCAAATGACGATCATGAAGAAAAACAATCATGACAATCGCGCCAAGTAAACCCTGCATTAAACTTAATATTCCTTGTAGTATAGAAATAGAATTATGTGAATGCACACCACATATTGCCATTACAAAAGAACCGGCCATTCCAATAAGAAAACAAAAAGCACTTAACCCAAAAGGTGCATTAATCGTATTATATTCAAATAAATGAAACAAATTATACAGCATTCCGACTATCTCATCCCCAATAGAAGGCTGTAAATGCACAACACCATGACTATATATCATATTCACTACTAAGAAGCTTATAGCCAATGCTTCATATTTCTTCTTCATAAGACTCACTCCCTCCTATTATTATAGTTCTTTTATATTTTTATACAACTTTATCATAAATGTAAGCGGTTCTTATTGTCCATACATTTGTGATACATTCTCTAAATATCCTTTGTGCACAAACATGCTATAATAGTGGAAGAGGTGATGATATGAAGAAAGGTGTTATGATGCAGGGCTTTGAGTGGTATCTCCCCTCAAGTCCGCATTTGTGGAAAATACTCAGAATCAATGCGTATAAACTTAAAAAAGCAGGTATTACCGCTATATGGCTTCCTCCTGCTTATAAAGGAGCAAATGGTGTCAATGATACAGGCTATGGTGTCTATGACCATTATGACTTAGGAGAATTCAATAGTAAAAACACAATCCGTACCAAATATGGCACGAAGAAAGAATACCTCTGGTGTATAAAGATGTTTCATCTATTCGGTATAGATGTCTATGCAGATATCGTACTTAATCATTTAATTGGTGCAGATGGGATGGAACAGGTCATTGCTTATAAAGTAGATGCCTATCATAGACATAAAGTTTCTAAAAGAAAAAGAGTTATTCGTGCTTCCACCTATTTCTCATTTCCATCAAGACATAAATATTCAGACTTTATCTATAATGCCTCACATTTTACAAGTGTGGACTACGATGCTTCTAAACATCAAAAAGGTCTTTATTTATTCAAAGGGAAACATTTTAGTGAGAATGTAGATGATGAATATGATAACTATGATTACTTGATGGGAGCAGATTTAGACTATAACAATCCTGAAGTTGTCAAAGAAGCCATCAACTGGGGACTCTGGTATAAAGATATCACACATCTCGATGGCTTTCGATGTGATGCCATTAAACATATAGACTCTTCTTTCTATGAACATTGGATTAATACAATGCGCCAGCATTCTAAAAAAGAACTCTTTTCTGTAGGTGAATACTGGGGAGACATAGACCATTTATGTCATTATCTAGAATCCACACACTTCTGTATGAGTCTATTTGATGTTCCTTTACATTATCATTTCTATGATGCCAGTCATTCTAATGGCTATTATGACATGCGAGAACTTTTCAATAATACGTTAGTACAAAGATATGACAAATATGCTGTCACATTTGTGGATAACCATGATACCCAGCCAGGACAGTCTCTCACTTCTTTTATTGAAGATTGGTTCAAACCACAGGCCTATGCCTGCATATTACTAAGACAAGAAGGTTATCCATGTATCTTCTATGGAGATTATTATGGTATACCTCATGATCATGTTTCATTTAAGAAAGAATTATTGGATAAGATGATGAAACTAAGAAGACAATATGTAGAAGGAATTAGACATGACTATATAGATGATCCTGATGTTATAGGATGGACTTATGAAACAGGACTTGCAGTGATATTAACCAATAGTAAAGGTGGCACAAAACGTATGTTTGTAGGTAATCAATATAAGCGTATGACAGATGGTAAACATGCAATTAATATTATAGAGGGTTATGGTGAATTCATCTGTGATGCAGCTTCTTTGAACCTTTATGTCGTATGTAAGTGACTTTATGTATTAATATACGATTTATATATATATATATGACTATAAATGAATTATTTTTACAAATTTTGAAAATACCTAAATTGTAAATGTAAACGGTAGTAAAGTAAGTTAGAATAATTGACAATAAGGTGTGGAGGATATTATTCGATAGGGAGGAGATACTTGTTGGAATTTACTTACAGTCAGGTGGAGAGTCTTAATGAGACTGAAACCTACGTTTACAATTATGTTGTGAAAAACACAAAGAAGGTATTAGATGAAAGTATTCGCGAATTAGCCAATAATACACATGTATCTACGGCAACGGTTATGCGTTTTTGTAAGAAGATGGGGTGTGAAGGTTTTACTGAATTAAAATATAGATTGAAAGAAATTGAAGAGGTGCAGGAAACAGATCAGGAAGAACGAAATGATTTTTGTGCTTATATTGAATATATAAAATCAAAAGAATATTTAGATAGTATCAAAAAACTGCTGATATCATTAAGCGTTCTAATTTGTTTGTAATCATGGGCTTTGGCATTCATGGTGATTTTGCGAATCATGCAGCACGTTCATTTTGTCGTAGCGGATATTATTGTTATGCAATTGATAATGATTATTATCCAGTAGTTGAAGTGGCAGAAGGGCAGAAACCTGTTGCTATGATTGTATATGAAAAGTCACAGGAGAAAAATCTATTTGAAATAATGCATCAATATAAAAGCTGGCATTACACAATCATTATGATTGCGAATGAAAACATAGGTGTTCTTTCAAATTTATGTGATGATGTGATATATGTATCAAAAGGTGATGTAAGAATGGGGCAAGTTGTTTCTGGTGTTCCTTTCTTATATGCAATTGAGAAAATTATTGATGAACTAACAAAATAAAAAAAGTGTTACAAATTATGTAACATGTAACCGTTCCCTTAGAAACGGTTATTTTTTTTACACTAATGTGGTATTTTAAGGTCATAGTATATTTATTTACAAGTTAAAAGGTACTGTTATGAAAAAGCATTGCGTTTTTATTAGTCTAATAGTTGTTTGTATTGTGATGTTCATCATTACGACTTGGTGTCCAATCTATGTAGTTGAGGGTGAATCCATGGATCCGACATTAGTCAATAATGATGTTGTATGTATTAAGAAAACAAAGTCTTTCAAGCAGGGAGACTTAATTGCGTTTCAGTATAATAATAAGCTGCTGGTGAGAAGAGTGATTGGTTTGAGTGGGGATAAAATCAACATTGATTCAAACGGCTATGTATTTGTGAATGAGAAAAAGTTAGATGAAAACTATATACAGAACAGAAAAGACAATCCACTACGTGACGAAGTATTCCCTTATACAGTTCCAGAAGGACAGATATTTGTATTAGGGGATAATAGACATCACGCAATAGATTCAAGAATGCGTGATTTAGGTTGTATTGATAATGATAAGATTATTGGTCAAGTCGTTATGAAGATTTATCCTATCACCCGCTTTTCTGTTTATTAGGGGAAAGGGGATATTTAGATGACAGAATATAATATTTTAAACAAACCAGGCAGAAAGAAAATGATGTTATTTTTTGGCTTGGTTTTTTTAACAGCTATTGCATTCTTCTATATTAATAGTGCTAGAATGGATGATTTTACATCATTGATTACTGATGCAACTGTACAATATCAAAATAATGGTGTGATGAAGGATTATACAGCCGATGTCCATCTTGAAGACAATACACCTCTTTCTTTCCTTATTAAAGCAACTATTCCTCAAGGAACACTTGCTTCAATAGAAAATGTAGAAAGTGAAGAAGAAACAACTCAGGAAACAGTTGTAAAGAATCAAACATTAACTTATAACTTACCAGAACAATTAAAAGTAGAAGATACACAAACAAATAAGTTATATCTAGAAAATGATTTAGTACATTCTATTGGTACTTATGAGATTAGAAATAATTTATTAACTCTATATTTTGATGAAAATCATGTGAATACGAATGCAGAAAGTGAATTAAAACTTGCATTGGTATTAGAAACAGATTCTTCTCATGTTATTTATGATGCCAATGGTTCTTCTCTTGTTTCATTCAATACTAAGAATATTGAGTTAAATAAGTATATAGAACAACCTGTTGAAACAACAGTTACTAATCAGATGGATCAACAGGTAGTGGAAGAGGCTAAGAATAATGCGCCTGTCACTGCAACAGCTAATTCTGCTGCTGTAGCACCTGAAACACCTGTGACAGTATCAGATAATGATACAACTATTCAGTCTAAAGCTGAAGAAAGTACTGATTTTGGTCAATATATTACATCAGCAGACGTCAGCAAAATCCAAAATGGTAGTTGGGTTTCATCTAAATCATTTGAAGATGGTGATCAGGTTAAGGTACATATTAGCTATAATTTACCTGCAGATATTGTCACAACCGACAAAGATAAAATCTCTTATCAGCTTCCTAATGGCATAAAGCCATTAAAAGAAGAAACTGGTTTAGTATATGCATCTAATGGTAAAGCAGTTGGTACATATCGAATTACCACCGATGGTAAAATCACTATTGATTTTAATGATGATTTTGCGACTGGGGAACCATTCTCAGGATATATTGAATTCCAGGGTACTGTTTCATCAGATGGTGCTGATAATGATGGTACAGTAAAATTTGATGGTAATGGTGGAGAAATCACAGTCAAACCAAGTAAAGAACAATATGATTTGAATATGTCTAAACAAGCTTCATTAAATAATGACGGAACAGTCAGCTATACAGTCAAAGCAAGTACTAAAAATGGTACTGAAGGTACTATAAAGATTGAAGATAAGTTTGTAGATTGGGATTCTGCCAAGGCAGAATATAATGCAGACAGCTTTAAAGTAATAAAGAAAGATAAAAATGGTAATAGCACAACGATGACTGCAACACCTTCAATCAATGGTGAATCATTTACTATTAATGATTTACCAAAACTTGAAGCAGGTGAAAGCTATGAAATCACTTATACAGCAACAGCAACACCTAGTAATAAAGATGGTTCTGGATCACTTACAAATAGTGTAAAAGGAACAAGTGGAAACACTTCAAAGGAAACATCTACATCAATCACTATTTCTAATTCAATGATTTCTAAATATGGTGGATATGATCAGGGTACAGGAAAGATGAACTGGAGTATTACAATTAATCCAGATAAAAAAGATATTAGTGGTTATGAATTCAATGATACGATTGATAATAACTTAAAGATTCCTACACCTATTATCGCAAAAGGAAGTAATGGTACTGAAATAACTATTGATCAATTACCTTATAAATTCCCAGAGGGTTCTAATGAAACTTATACAATTGAATATCAGACAGATGCACCAAGTAATAATACTACCGTAACGAATACAGGTACTATTGGTAAAGATGGTAAAACTTTTGAAAGCAGTTATGGTGTCGGTGTAGAACATAGAAACTGGAGCCTTACAAAGTCTTCAACAGGTAACACTGTTTCAAAAGATGGTAAAACTATAACTAATACATGGCAGGCTTATATGAAGCTTCCTGATAAAAAGATTACTTCTGTTACTTATTCTGATGTGATTAAGAATGGTACATCTACTGGAGATAAAGAATTTAATGGTGAACACTATGCAGTCTTATCTCAGTTAAAAGAAGAAATCAATAACAATATTGAACTTAAAGATGCAAATGGAACTTCTATTTTTAAAGGTGATTTAGAAGTTAGTGTTAAGTTCTATTCAGATGAAAATAAAAAGAATGAAGTTACTGATGATGATGCACATGTTAAAGCATTTGAAGTAACTGTAAAGAAGAAAGATGGCAGTGAATTTATAGGACAGTCTTTAAATATTTCTTCTTATCATACGACTGCAGATTTACAAGGTGTTAAAGAAGGTATTGATTATTATTTTGTGAATAAAGGTACTGTTCAGGATAAAGAATCTGAAAGTAAAGTCACTTACAACAAGCCTAAGAAGTTTGTGAAACAGGGCTTTGGTAAGATCGATGGTGGTACATATGATAAATACTCTTCTAGTAAAGTAAGTACTGATTATATAAGTCGTGATGGAAAACTATATTATAGAATCATATTTACTCCAGACTCAAATGAACAAATCAGTGTGACTGATACATTACCTGAAGGTACAAAGTTATTTAAAAAAGGAGAACGTGCTGATTATACTAATAGCGGTTATAAATCAAATCCTGCAGATCGTGGTTCCCCTGAAGCAATTTATTATAATGGTGAAAATGCTGAATGGTATTGTGATGGTGAACCTAATTTAACTAATATTAGTAAATATTTTAAGTACGAATATGATCAGAATAATAATAAGATAACTTTCACATTTACTCCAGGCTATAACAAAGCAGATGGTGACTATCATACAGGAAAGAGAGATCATCCTAATGGTGCCATTGCGATTTATTATGCAGTTGATATTACTTCTGATGAATTCTGGAAAGATCTAAAGAATGAGAATAAAGAATATACAAATACATTAGAGTATGAAGGAAAGAGTCAGGAACAGCATACTGAGGTAGAACGCGAAACTAAAAATTTAACAAAAACAGCAAAACAGATTGATAATTCTACAAAGGTAGAGTATTCAGTTGTTATTAATCCTGCAGCAAAGGATTTGAATCCTAAGTCAGATAAAATAACACTTACTGATAAACTAGAGTATAATGACGATAAAATTTCATCTTACTTAGTTCTATCTAGTTTGAAATTATATGAATATGATGCTAATAGAGATGATCATAAAGGTAAATTGATAGATGAAAGTCGATATCAAGTTCAAATTGATGATACGACACATAAACTAACAGTAACACTTCCTGATGAGTTAGCATGTGTTCTTGGATATCAATATGATTTTGATGTTGGACAGGTAGCTTATCCAACTATAAAAAATACTGTTTCTCTAGAAGGAGAATTTAGTTCTTCAGTAGATACAAGGATTGATACAAATGATTCTTCGGCAGGAGTTGTAAGAGGTAAGATGACTATCTATAAGGTAGATAGTAAAGATTACTCTAAGAAACTTCCGAATGCGAAATTCAAGTTGTGGAAATTTAATGCAAAGACTAAAAAATGGAATGCAGTAACAAAAGATTCGAAAGATGTATTTGAAACTAATAAAGATGGTGAGATTGTTTTCTCTGGATCTAGTGAGGATAAATTCTTAGTAGCAAATACACTGTATAAGCTAGAAGAAACAGAAGCACCTTCTGGCTATGACAAGGACAAGAATCCACATTACTTTGTGATTTATCAAGCAGATCAAAATAAGACAAAACAAGATGCGATAACTGCTTTAAGTCAACAGGGTATTCCTAATGTAAATCCTGATAATGATGTATCATACATTCCAAACAATAAAGAAGTATCTTTATATGTTCCAAATGATTCTAACAGCATTTCTGTAAAGAAAGTCTGGGTTGATCAGGAAAACAAGGGTACTACACCAGGTGCTTCTAATGTAAAAGTTCAGTTATATAGAGTAACAAAGAAAAAGAAAACTTACAATGTAACACTTCATTTTAGTGGCAATGAGTGGAACAATGTTACAAAGACAGTGCAGGCTGCTCAAAATAAACCGTTATATATAGAAGCTTATGATTGGAACTCTAATAACAATTTTGTAGAAAGTAATTTTGAAGTTAAAAAAGGCGAAAATAATTTTGGAATAGTAAATTGTACGTATGATTATGTGTATAATAAAAAAATCCTAAAAATTCAGACAAATTCAATTACTGAGAATTGTGATATTTATATCACAGCTAAGAATGATGCATTCTACTTTCATGATAGTGATATTTCTATTACTTGTGATGAACCTGAAGTAGAAACAACAAAATATACTGTGGGTGATCCAGTAACATTAGGTGACTCTGATAAATGGTCACATACTTGGAATGATTTGATTTCTAAATCAGGGAGTGGAGAAGATTATTACTACACTGTAGAAGAAGTAGAAGCACCTTCAGGATATCAGGTATCTTATACAAACAATGATGGTATTCAAGAAGGAGATATTATAGTTACTAACAAGAAGTTAGATAACTATGATCTTCCAGATACTGGAGGATTCGGTACTTTCGGTTATTACGCAATTGGGGCCCTATTTATTACAGCGACTCTATTTGCTTATATAGCAAATATTAAAAAGAAGGGGGCTTATAACTAGTAATAACAAACATTAATATGTGTATTTCAACGAGGGAAGAGTTTTATTAAAAAATGGATATCATATGGACAAGGAGGAAAAACGATATGAAACTATTTAAAAAACTCGCAAGTTTCATACTTGCATTCGCAATGGTGATGGCAATTGCTATGCCATCAGTAGTAATGGCGGCTGATAATGGTTCTATTACTATTACAGATGCTAAAGCTGGTCATACTTTTGAAGCTTATCAGATTTTTACTGGTAAAGTATCAGGTAAGACACTTTCAGATATTAAATGGGGTAGTGGAGTTAATGAAACTGGCCGAAATACTTTAGGAAGTGCTAAAGAAAATGCTGACAAATTAAAAAACGAAACAAATGCAAAAGATTTTGCTTATGAAGTAGCTAAGTATTTAGGCACAGCAGCTGGTACTAGTACACGTGATGGTGAAAACTATAAGATTGAAAACTTAGCACCAGGTTATTATTTAGTAAAAGATAAAGACGGTACAGTTCCTGAGGCTGAGACTTATACAAAATTTATTTTAAAAGTTGTAGGTACTGCTGAAGTAAAAGTTAAATCAGAAGTGCCAACATCACAGAAAAAAGTAAAGGACACAAACGATACTACAGGTGCTACAACAGACTGGCAGGATTCTGCTGACTATGATATCGGTGATCAGGTTCCTTTCCAGCTAACAGGTACAGTTGCAAAGGATTTCTCAGATTATAAAGGTGCATATAAATTAGTGTTCCATGATAAAGAATCAGCTGGTTTAACTTTTAATCAAAATTCAGTAGTAGTAAAAGTAGATGGAAACAAGATTGAGACTGGTTATACTGTCAAAACTACAGGACTAGAAGATGGCTGTTCTTTTGAAGTAGTATTTGATGATCTTAAACAAATCGGTTCAGTGCATAATGGTTCTGTAATCACTGTTGAATATACATCTGAATTAAATACCAAAGCAGAAATTGGTTTACCTGGTAACCCAAATGAAATGCGTATGGAATTCTCAAATAATCCAAACGTAGAACAAAATGGCACAACAACTTATACTCCATGGGATAAAGTAATTGTATTTACATATAAAACAATTATTAATAAAGTTGATTATGAAAAGCATCCATTAGCAGGTGCTGCATTCAAATTAGAAAAAGTAAATAAAGATGGTTCAAATACACCAGTTCATGAATTTACAGCAGATGAGAACACAACATCATTTGAATTTAAAGGATTAGATGATGGTAAATATATCCTTACAGAAACAGTAACTCCAGAAGGATATAATACTATGGATCCTATTAAGTTTGAAATTACTGCAACTCATGATGTAGAAAGTAATGATCCAACATTAAATGAATTAAGTGGGAATAAGGTTACTGGTGAAATTGAATTCACTGTTGCAAAAGAACAAGGTTCACTTACTGCAGATGTAGTTAACAACAAAGGTTCGGAACTTCCTGAAACAGGTGGTATGGGTACTACAGTATTATATGCTGCAGGTACACTTATGATTCTTGCAGCTGCTGCATTCTTAGTAATGAAGAAAAAAGCAGAAAGTAAGTAATATAAAACAACGCTAAGTTTATGAAAAATGTTGCTACTAGA
>ULWW01062469.1_pt1 | contig 16288 bp, 9 predicted proteins | sample 1960741 | NCBI WGS metagenome assembly ULWW01 (sample SAMEA4835823, study PRJEB28245) | human gut metagenome | biome: gut microbiome; material: fecal sample | place: Denmark | collected 2008
CATCTGTCCGATTTTCATGCCCGGCCACAGCTTCACCGGCAGCGTCGACACATTGGACAGCTCCAGCGTGATGTGCCCTTCGAAACCCGGGTCGATGAATCCCGCGGTGGAGTGAGTGAGGATGCCGAGTCGTCCAAGCGAACTCTTGCCTTCGAGTCGTGCCGCAACCGTCGAATCAAGCTTCACATACTCCCACGTGGAGCCGAGCGCGAACTCGCCCGGATGCAAGATCCACGGCTCATCAGACCGGACTTCGAACTGCTCGGTCAGCTCGCCCTGGTTCTCCGCCGGATCCACATACGTATACGCATGGTTGTTGAACAGACGGAAGAAGCGGTCCAGACGGACGTCGATCGACGCCGGCTGCACCATTTCCGGGGTCCACGGATCGAGCGAAATATGGCCGTCAGCCTGTGCGGCGAGAATGTCGCGATCGGACAGCAGCATCGAAATTCCTCCAAACATCACCGGAACAATCGTCATATGAGCGGGCGCGCAGCCAACGCGCGCCCACCAACTGTCGTCCAGTCTAGCCCGTCGACGCTATAAGCCAGCATCACCGCCGATGCATCGCACGCAGCACGCACTTGCGCAGCTCGGAGGCGACGAGCACAATCATCGCCAGGCCGAGGCATTCGACCCACGCACCCGCGGACAGCGGCACGGTACCGAACGCGGTGTTGAGGAACGGCACGTAGACCACCGCAAGCTGCAGCAGCGTGGACAGTGCGATCGCACCCCACAGCCACTTGTTGGCGAACAGCCCCACGAACACCGACTGGTCATGCGAGCGAGAGCACAGCGCGTTGAGCATCTGCGCAAACACAAGGATGGTGAAGCCCATCGTGCGCGCCTCAGTCATTTGCGCATCATGTCCGATGGCATCCACGGAACGGTCCGTGAACAGACCTCCGGCGAGGTGCATGTCCATGCCGATCAGCGTGACGGCGGCCATGATGATGCCGATGAAGATGATGTCGCCCCACATCTGCCCGTCGATCACGCGGTCGGTGAGTTTGCGCGGCTTGCGGGCCATCACGTCGTCGGTGGAGGGATCGACGCCCATCGCCAAGGCCGGTGCCGCGTCGGTGAGCAGGTTGATCCACAGCAGCTGCGTGGCGAGCAGCGGCACGGTCACGCCTTGGCTGCCCGGCTGCGTGATGCCGAGGAAGCCGGCCAGCATCACACCGCCGAAAACCGTGAAGACCTCGCCCACGTTGGAGCTGAGCAGGTATCGCAGGAATTTACGGATGTTGTCGAAAATGCCACGGCCTTCGCGCACCGCTTCGACGATGGTGCTGAAGTTGTCGTCGGCGAGGATCATCTTGGCGCTCTGCTTGGTCACTTCGGTGCCGGTGATGCCCATGGCCACGCCGATATCCGCGGTTTTGACGGCGGGAGCATCGTTTACGCCGTCGCCGGTCATAGCCACGATATTGCCTTGCCGTTGCAGCGATTCGACGATTTTCAGCTTGTGTTCCGGCGCAACGCGCGCGTACACGGAGATTTCGCGGGTGGCCTTGTCGAACGCTTGCTCGTCCGGCAGCTCGTCGAGTTGAACGCCGGTGAGCACTTTGCTACTAAGGTCGGCGCTGCCGACCGAGCTGCCGTCTCCGTCCGTTTCAATAATGCCCAGATCGCTGGCGATGCGTGCCGCGGTAAGCGGATGGTCACCGGTAATCATGACGGTGCGGATGCCGGCGCGATGCGCTTCGGCGACGGAATCGCGCACTTCGGTACGCGGCGGATCGATGATGCCGACCATGCCGACCCAGATCAAGTCGCTTTCCAGCACATCGCTTTGGTCGGCGATGTCCGCCACGTGACCGGCGGCGTTGATGCGCACGCCTGTCACTGCGGCGAGCGACGCGGTGCCGAGTGGCCGGTACGCCTGGCCCAGCGTACGATACGCTTCGGCGGACAGGCGTTCCACGGCGGCGAGGATCTGCTGGCGATCGCCTTGCGTCATCGGTCGTACGGCACCGTTGACCGCGATGCGGCTGCAGTAGCCGAGCAGTACGTCGGGGGCACCCTTGGCGAAGACGGTGAGACGCCCGGCATCGGCGTTGTCCTGCGCGACGACGGCCATGCGTTTGCGGTCGGAGGTGAATGGAATCTCGCCGACGCGCGTGTAGTTGGCGTATTTGCGATCGGCCTTCACCTTGCGTGCGGCGACGATAAGCGACACTTCGGTCGGGTCGCCGACGGCTTCCCACGTTATGTCGGAAGCAGCGGAACCATCGCCGGCACCTGTGTTTTCGCGCAATTCGCCGTCGTTGGCCAGCGAGCCCACGGCGAGCGTGGCGACGGCTTCGACCTGTGCGGCGGAAGCGGCGGAACCAGACAGAGCAGCGTCGGGAATCGCAATCATTCTGCCTTCTGGCGCATAGCCGGTGCCGGTCAGCTGCACCTCACCGCTCGGCGTGACCACGCGTTCCACCGTCATCTCGTTGCGGGTGAGCGTGCCGGTTTTGTCGGAGCAGATCACCGACGCGGAACCGAGCGTTTCCACGGAATGCAGTTTCTTGACGATCGCATGATGTTCGGCCATGCGGCGCACGCCGAGCGCGAGCACGACTGTCAGAATCGCGGCGAGCCCTTCCGGCACGGCCGCGACGGCCAGCGAAACGGATAGCAGCAGCGAATCGATTACGTCGTGGATGTCGTTGAAGCCTTCGGTCAGTGCAAGCGCCACCAGCACGACCGCCGCGATAATGCACACCGCGATGCCGAGAATCTTGGAAACGTAGTTCATTTCCTTCTGCAGCGGACTGTCATCATCATCCGTGGCCTGCAGAAGGTCCGCGATTTTACCGACCTGCGTGCGCATTCCGGTGCTGGTGACGATGGCACGGCCGGTGCCTTGCGTCACGGACGTGCCGTTGAACACCATATTGGCGCGATCACCCAAGGCCTTGGCTTCGGCAAGTGTGTCAACGTTCTTGCCGACCGGTACGCTTTCGCCGGTCAGGCTCGCTTCCGCCACGCGCAGGCTGGCGGCGGCGAGCAGACGTCCGTCGGCGGGAATGGAGTCGCCTTCACCGAGCACGACCATGTCTCCCGGCACCACGTCGACGGTGTTGATGCGTGCGATTTTGCCGTCGCGCAGCACGTTGGTTTGCGGCGCGGTCATTTGGGAGAGCGCTTCGACGGCTTCTTCCGCTTTCGATTCCTGAATGTAGCCGAGTACCGCGTTGACGATAAGGATAAGCACAATGACGATGGCGTCGAACGGCAGTATTTCGCCGCCTTCCGCGCCTGGCGCAGCGTTGGCTTTTTCGATGAACCATGCGATGAGCGAGATGCCGGTGGCAGCGAGCAGCAGGTAGACGAGGGGGTCTTTGAACTGCGCCAGGAACTTCTTCCATTTTGGCACGGGTGGTGCGGATGCGAGCTCGTTCGGCCCGTATTGCGCGAGTCGGCGTTCAGCTTCGGCTTGGCTCAGACCGGTGTTCGGATCGACGCCGAGCGATGCGGCCACGGCTTGCGCGTCGGCAAGCGACGGGTCGATTTGTGGCGGCTGCTGGTTTTGCTGATCCTGCCGAATCTGCGTGCGATCGCCCGTAGCGGAATCGCCGTCAAAATTGGCATGGGACTGGATGGACTGATCTTTCTTGCGATCATCCATGGTGATCTCCTTGGGAGCGCCGCGGAGTAGTCAGCTCTCCCCCGTCTTACGTATGCCTCGAATCGCGGAAATCGAAAATCCGCGGAATCGCAAGCATTTTGCAAAGGCGAGGCAACGCTGCGCGGTTGTGGGCACCGGGCGGACGCCATCGGTGCATCCTGTTATTATCGCACATCCTCGGCGTGTGAAAAATGGACATGTGGCGGAACGATGCATGGCACGCGACGGATGCACGATACCATGAAGTGTGATATATTATCGGTAGTTAGTAAAATTCATTACTAAACGGTCGTGCAACATCGCACGGCGCAACCGCAACGATGCAGTGACACCAAGTAATACAGGGGGATGCAAGATGGCAGATACAGCCGAACTCGCAATCGTACATGCAACCACGGCAAGTGCAAGCTGGCTCACCGATCCGACGGTGTTCGCAGCGAACCGCAAGCCGGCACATTCCAGCCACCGATATGTCATCGGCGAGACGAGCGAGCCGAAGCAGAGCCTCGACGGCGAATGGAAGGTTCGTATCGAACAAGCGCGCAACGTGGACGTGGAAAGCGCTCCGTTCGCGGCCGTCGATTTCGAAGATGGCGATTTCGGCGCGATCGAGGTGCCGGGCCACTTGCAGATGGCCGGCTATCTCAAGAACAAGTACGTCAACATCCAATATCCGTGGGACGGTCACGAGGATCCGCAGGCGCCAAATATTCCGGAAAACAACCATGTGGCGATCTACCGCCGTCGATTCGCGCTCGACGCGCAGCTTGCGCGCACGCTGGAAAACGACGGCACGGTCAGCCTCACCTTCCACGGTGCCGCCACCGCGATCTACGTATGGCTTGACGGCACGTTCGTGGGTTACGGCGAGGACGGATTCACGCCGAGCGAATTCGATGTGACGGAAGCGCTGCGAAACGGCAATGGCAACGCCGCCGATTCCCCCGAAGCCGAGCATACGCTCACCGTCGCCTGCTACGAATATTCGAGCGCCTCTTGGCTGGAAGACCAGGATTTCTGGCGACTGCACGGCCTGTTCCGCACCGTCGAGCTCGCCGCCCAGCCGCATACGCACGTCGAAACCGTGCAGCTTGAAGCCGACTACACCGCAGCCGACACCGCCGGTACGGCCGACACCGCCGAACTCAACGCGGCACTCACCTTGCGCAACCCCGCCGACGCGATGACTATCGAAAGCACGCTGCGCGACGGCGACGGAAATGTCGTATGGGAATCAACGCAGGCCTGCAACGGCGAAATCGCCCTTAATTCCGGCAAAATGACGAACATCGCGCCGTGGAGCGCGGAATCGCCGACGCTGTACACGCTGACCGTACGCGTCGTCGGACATGACGGCGCCATCATCGAAACCGTGACGCAGAAGATCGGCTTCCGCACGTTCCGCATCGAAAACGGCATTATGACGCTCAATGGCAAGCGCATCGTGTTCAAGGGCGCGGACCGCCACGAATTCGACGCGAAGCGCGGGCGTGCGATCACCCGCGAGGACATGCTTTCCGACGTGATTTTCTGCAAGCGGCACAACATCAACGCCATCCGCACCTCCCACTACCCCAACCAGGAGTATTGGTACGACCTGTGCGACGAGTACGGTCTGTATCTGATCGACGAGACGAATATGGAGACGCACGGCACGTGGGTGGCAAACAATGTCGAGCGTCCTGAAGACGGCATCCCCGGCAGCCGCCCCGAATGGGAGGGCGCGTGCGTGGACCGCATCAACAGCATGATGCGCCGCGATTACAACCATCCGAGCGTGCTGATCTGGTCGCTTGGCAACGAGTCGAGCGCGGGCGAGGTTTTTCGTGCGATGTATCGCCACGCGCACACGATTGATCCGAATCGTCCGGTACATTACGAGGGTTCCGTGCACATGCGCGAATTCGAGGATGTGACGGACATCGAAAGCCGTATGTACGCGCATGCCGACGAAATCGAACGCTATCTGAACGACGGCAGCCCGGCACATACGGACGGTCCAAAGAAGCCGTACATCTCCTGCGAATACATGCACGCAATGGGCAATTCGTGCGGCAATATGGACGAATACACGGCGCTGGAACGCTACCCGATGTACCAGGGCGGTTTCATTTGGGATTTCATCGACCAGGCAATCGAAGCCAAACTGCCCGACGGCACGACACGCATGTGCTACGGCGGCGATTTCGGCGATCGTCCAAGCGATTACGAATTCTCCGGCGACGGCCTGCTGTTCGCCGACCGCACCCCCTCGCCGAAAGCGCAGGAAGTCAAGCAGCTGTATGCGAACGTGAAGATTGCGGTTTCGGTCGATGAAGCGCGTATTACGAACGACAATCTGTTCGTGTCTACGGGCGATTATCGCTTCGTGCTGCGGATTTTGGCCGACGGCAAGCCGGTATGGTCGACTACGCGCCGTTTCGACGTGGCCGCCGGCGAGAGCGCTTCATTCGAAGTCGATTGGCCGGTTGATGACTACCGCAGCAACGCCGAAGAGCTGGTTTTGGAGGTATCGCAGCAGCTTGGCAACGCTTGCGATTGGGCACCGGCCGGCTACGAGCTGGCGTTCGGCCAGTGCGTGGTGGCAGGTGCGAAGACCACTGCAGATGCCGTTGACGCGGCCGGAGCTCCGGCCGACGGCACCGTCACCCTTGGCCGCTGGAACGCCGGCGTGCGCGGACAGGGTCGTGAAGCACTGTTCTCCCGCACACAAGGGGGTATGGTTTCATATACGTTCGGCGAGCGCGAATTCGTGCTGCGCCGCCCGTCAATCACCACGTTCCGTCCGCTGACGGACAACGATCGCGGTGCTGGACACGCTTTCGAACGTGCCGCGTGGGCGGTCGCAGGAAAGTATGCGCGTTGCGTCGACTGCGCGATCGCAAATCGTGGAGAAAATGCCGTGGAAGCCACGTATACGTACGAATTGGCGATTCCGCAGCGCACGAAAGTGACGGTCCGTTACGTTGCCGACACGGCCGGCCTCGTTTCGCTCGACGTCGAGTATCCAGGCGAGAAGAACGGCGATCTGCCAACGATTCCGGCGTTCGGTATCGAATGGGCGCTGCCGGTGGAATATGCGAACCTGCGATTCTACGGCGCCGGTCCGGAAGAGACGTACGCCGACCGCAGGCACGCGAAGCTGGGTGTATGGAGCACGACGGCTGGCGATGATTGCGCGCCGTACCTGCTGCCGCAGGAAACCGGCAATCATGAGGATGTGCGTTGGGCGGAGATCACGGACGATTCCGGCCACGGTGTGCGCGTGAAGCGCGGTGCCGGCGCAAAGCCGTTCGCGATGAGCCTACTGCCGTATTCGAGCACGATGCTGGAAGAGGCGCTGCATCAGGATGAGCTGCCGAAGCCGCGTCACATGTTCCTGCGTCTGCTGGCCGCGCAAATGGGCGTCGGCGGCGACGATTCGTGGATGTCGCCGGTGCATGAGCAGTACCAGCTGCCCGCCGACCAGCCGCTCAGCCTCAACGTTCAGCTCAAGCTGTTCTAAGCTAAGCCAGCTTCAGCCTCAAGCATAACCGCCGATTCGCGGCATAATTCCGGCCGACTTGCCAATAGGCAGGCCGGCCGATTCTGTTGATGGCTGAAAACAGGCAGGGTGCCTAAAATGAAAGCACGTCTTTGAAGCAAACGACGCCTCAAAGCATGTTTTTCTGAAGGAGGGCATCATGAGCTATCCAAATATGAATCCCGGCAATCCCAACGACCCCAGTCAACCACCGCAGCCGGGATACGGCGCCTATGCACCGAGCCAGCAAGCGCAGCAATCGCAACAGCAGGACGGTCCACAAAGCGGCGGACCAGATGCCGAGCAGACCCCTCGCTATTCCGGCAATCCATATGGCAACCCGTACGGCAATCCGTATGGATATCCGTACGGTAATCCGTATGGTTACGCCCCGAATAGCCATAGCAACGACAGTGGCGAGTGGGAGCCGGTAAGCCCGTTCAAGTTGGTGGAATCGTGGCTGCCGCAACGCGCGAAGAATGCCATTCGCGGTGTATACGGCGTGCTCGGCGTGATGGCGATTGTGCTCGGCATTGCGCTACTCATCTGGCCGGGGGTGACGCTGAAGATCGCCGCGGTTGCGTTGGGCGCGTATTTCGTGATTTCCGGGGTGATCCGTATCGTCACCGCAATTGTGGAGCTCGGTCTGCCGGGAGGCTGGCGCGTGCTTGACATTCTGGTCGGCCTGTTGCTGACAGTCGGTGGCGTGGTCATGCTGAAGAATGCGACCCTGTCCGGCGCCATGCTGGCAGTGCTCGTCACTATGGTGGTGGGCCTCGGCTGGATGATGGAAGGCGTGATGGCGCTGGTTGAGTCGTGGCATATGCCAAGTTCCGCATGGGCTGTGATTTACGCGCTGATTTCGATTGTGGCCGGCTGCATCATGCTGTTCAGCCCGCTGGCCTCCACCGGTTGGCTGATTCTGTTTGGCGGATGCGCGTTGGTTGCACTTGGCATTGTGGCGATCGTCCGCGCGTTCACGTTTGGCAAGGTCGGCAAGTCCGGCAAGAAGCGCTAACTACGCGTAGTTCTCCCGTATAGGCGATAAACCCATACGGGAGAACGCGACGTGCCGTACGATTGACATGATTTTATAGTCGCGCTATGCTAAGTGAAACGTTTCGACGAAACGATTCGATAAATAGCGGATAGAACGGCACAAGAGGGAGGCGAGACGCATGGCAGGCATCAAAGACGTGGCCCGCAAAGCGGGAGTTTCCGCCAGCACCGTCTCCTATGTACTATCCGGCAAGCGTTCAATCTCTGCGAAAACCACCGACAAAGTCATGGCCGCCGTAGAGAAGCTCGGTTACACTCCGGACGCCAGCGCCCGTAAGATGCGCGGCATGCGCAACCAGATCATCGCGTTGAGCGCCCCGATTCGAGGCGACATCAACCAGGCCAGGTACAACGCCTACTTCCTGCGCACCGCATGGGCCGCAAGGAATGCAGGGTATGACGTGATGTTGCTGACCGGTCCGGATGCAGTGAAGGATATCCGCCGCGTGACGCAAAGCAATCTTGCGGATGGCATCGTGCTGCTCGACGTGGAGCAGGATGACGAGCGCGCCGCTCAATCCGGCACTTTTTCCAAGCCGTGCGTGGCTATCGGCTATCCGTCGTCGCACGCCGGCTGCGCCTGCGTGGACATCGATTTCGCGCTGATGGGCCGCAAGGCCGTCGACTTCCTGTACGAGAAGGGACACCGCACCGTCGTGTTCCTGCGCAACAACGAATCCGACTACAACCGCCATTCCGGTTACGTCGTCATCTTCCGCGAAAGCCTGCTGGCGCACGCGAAGGAGCTCGGCATGACGGTCATCGAATCCGAGCATTACGAAGCGGACAGCTTCGACGCGCAGCACTTCGTCAGCACCGTCTTCGCGCACCCCGACCGCCCGACCGCCATCATCAACCAGGCGAACGCAAGCGTCCTCAGCCAGGTGCTGATGGCGTTGCACGACGCGGGCATGTCGATTCCGCAGGACGTTTCGGTCCTGTCGTGCGGCACGTATTTCGAAGGCGAGCCGACGCGCTTCCCCATCACCGAAATGCCGGTCATGCCGGAGGAGCTGTGCGCCGAAGCCATGAACCTGTTGGTCTCCGCCATCGAGGAGCACACCGACATCAAAGGTTCCGTGGAACTCATCGAACCCGCGATGAAGCGCCGCGGATCCGTTGCGGAAGCGGGGTCCGGCGGAACAATATAGATTTTCCTGCGATTACCGGAAGGCAGAGCGGCCGGACGGAATCGCAAGGCAACATAATTTCATACGGATAATCGAAACGTTTCAATGACGATATAACGGTCTCCGAAGAAACCGAACAAACGAACAAGCCGGGCGAAATCCGGCGAATCCAAACGGACCGCGGAATCGCACGCACGTCATCGAAACGTTTCAATACAACCAGATGTGAGCCGTGCCGCAGGGCGCGCCTCAAGAAGGAAACAAGGAGAATAGCAATGAACATCAAACGAGGACTGGCCACACTGGCCATCGCAGCACTGTCGCTGACCTCCCTCGCCGCATGTGGTAGCGATACCGCCCAAGATGAGGAAAAGCCGGACAGCCTGTCGTTCTGGTATTACGAAGAGGACGACGCAGGCCAGACTCAGGCTTGGCGTCGCGCGGCCAAGGCCTTCGAAAAAGAGACCGGCGTCAAGATCAACTTCGAACGAAAGTCGTTCACCCAAATCGCGCAGAACGGCAGCCAATTCCTGAACTCCGACGAAGCGCCAGACCTCATGGAATCCAACCGCGGCAACGGCTCCGCCGGCGTGCTCTCCACCATGGGCCTGCTCACCGACCTCGGCGACTATGTCAAGCAGTACGGCTGGGACAAGAAGGTGACCGGCGCAAACGCAGCAGTCGCCAAGTACGACGAGAACGGCATCATGGACGGCGATACCTGGTACGGTATGACCAGCTACGCTGAATTCCAGCGCGTCTACTACAACAAGGACCTGTTCGCCAAGTACAACATCAAGATTCCGACCACCTACGACGAGTTCGTGGACGCCTGCCAGAAGTTCGTGGACGCCGGCGTGACCCCGATTGCAGCCGACGCGCAGGAATACGGCGTGATGTGGCTGTGGTGGCAGCTCGTTTCCAAGAATGCCGACTCCAAGTTCATCGACAACTGGCAGCTGTACAGGGGTGACGTCGACTGGAATTCCAAAGTGCTGACCAACTCCGTCAAGACCATCAACGAGTGGCTTGACAAGGGCTTCATCTCCCGCAACGCCACTGGCATGAAGGCCGAGGACACCACGCAGGCCTTCATCAAGGGCGAATATCCGATCTACCAGACTGGCACTTGGAACCAGGGCCGTTTCGTCAAGCAGATCAAGTCGTTCGATTGGGACGCGGCCGTCATGCCGGAATCCAACTACGCAGTCGGCTGCGCAGGCAACCTGCTGGTGATTCCCGAGAAGTCGCACCACAAGGATCTGTCCGCCAAGTTCATCGACTACGTCCTCTCCGATGATGTGCAGAACTTCCTCGGCAACGCAGGCGGCATTCCGGTAGCGGCAGACACCAGCAAGATCACCGACGCGAAGAGCAAGGCCATGATCGAGGAATACGATTCCTACGCCAAGGACGGCAAGCTCAGCTACTACCCGGATTACGCGGCCTCCAACCTCACCGACGCGGTTCCAGCGGAGTTCCAGGAGCTGGTCAACGGCACCAAGAAGCCGGCAGACGTGCTCAAGAACATCCACGAGAAGTACGACACCGGCGTCGAGGATATGGGCGTCAAGAACAACTAAAAACAACCGATCCTTCCTTTCCATTCCAACTCCAATAATGGTGCGGCCCGCCTTCGGGCGGACCGCACCAACCCTTTCCTCCCCCATACATTCCGCACGTCGCATCGCGCCAAATCGTGCGTCATCACAGAACAATCCATCGGAAATCCCTCGGATCATCAACATTTCAAAGGACTTGCAATGTCTCAAAAGACCAAGCACGAAGCCTCCATGTCGAGACTTCCCGGCAACCGCTCCGCGAAATTCGTTCCATACCTCATCCCCGGCCTCATCGGCCTGTTCGCGGTAGTTGTTGTTCCGTTCATCTGGAACATCTACCTGAGCTTCACCCGCTGGCGTGGCGTCGGTCCCGTCAAGTGGGTCGGCCTGAAAAACTGGAAACGCCTGTTCTCCGATTCGACGTTCTGGATTTCCTTCGCTAACTCGTTCTGGATCATCGTGGCTATCGTGGTCATCCCTACCATCCTCGGCCTGTTCATCTCGTCTCTGCTCACCGACGTGATCCAAAAGAAGTTCGGCGGCAAAACCGCTTCCTTCCTGCGCGCGCTGTTCTATTTGCCGCAGCTGCTTCCGGTGGCCGTCGCCGCAATCATCATGGGCTGGATCTTCCGCCCGGAGGACGGTGCCGTCAACGCACTGCTCGCCAAGATCGGCTTGGGTGCATTGCAGCACAACTGGCTGGGCAGCCCTGACAGCGCACTGCCGATCCTCATGTTCATCCTGGTGTGGATCCAGCTCGGCTACCCGATCGTCATCTTCATGTCGGGCCTGCAGCGCGTCGATCCGGAACTCTACGAGGCCGCAGGTCTTGACGGCGCCAACTGGTGGCAGAAGTTCCGCGTGGTCACCCTGCCGTCCATCATCCCTGAACTGCTGGTGGTCATCCTCACCGCAACCATCGGCGCACTGAAGACCTTCGCTCCGGTCTACCTGCTCACCAAGGGCGGTCCGGGCACCTCCACCACGGTTCCGTCGTACTACTCCTACAACCAGTTCTTCCAGGTACAGCAGGTGGGCTACGGTGCCGCAATCTCCACAGCGCTGACTGTGGTAATCATCGTCTTCTCCATCGTGTTCACCCTCGTGCAGAAGCACGTCGAGAAGGAACTCGTCTGAGAGAAAACCCGAAAAAACAATCGCAAGAACATACTAAAAATCCGAAAAGCAAAGGTGCCATCATGACTTATTCCATGTCCACGGCCGCCGCGCGCAAGGCCTCGAAGAAAACGCAGCACGTGCGTTCCGCAGGTGACTGGATCACCCTGATCCTGCTCGTCGCCGGAGCTCTGCTCGTCCTGTTCCCGCTGCTCGTCCTGACCGTCAACGCGTTCAAGACCTCCGCCGATTACAACGCCACCGGCCCGCTCTCCCTGCCGAAGCACTTCACCATGGAGGGCATCATCTCCTTCTGGACTACCACCAACTTCCCGCTGAAGTTCTGGAACAGCTTCATCATCTCCCTAGTGGTGGCTGTCGCGGCGGTCGTGCTGTCGGTGCTCAACTCCTTCGCGCTCGGCATCGGCAAGGTCAAGGGCAACACCTGGATCGTGCTCGGCATCATGCTCGCCAACATGATGCCGCAGGAAGCGCTGCTCTACCCGCTGTACACCATGTTCAAGCAGGTCGGTCTGTACAACACCAAACTCGCGATCATCATCATCTTCACCATCATCCAAAGCGCCTACGGCACCTATCTGCTGTCCTCCGTATACGGCACGTTCCCGCAGGCCATCCTTGAGGCCGCGGCCATCGACGGCGCCTCTCGCTGGCAAATCCTGCGCAAGGTGGTGCTGCCAATTTCTTGGCCGACCATCAGCGTGCTGTTCGTGTTCTTCTTCGTGTGGACGTGGAACGAATACATGATCCCAATGGCGTTCCTCATGAGCGATGACGTACAGACCATTCCGCTGGCACTCGCCACCCTGCAGGGCCAGCGCACCATGGAAGCAACCACGTTGGCTTCGGCATCACTGCTGAGCATCATCCCGACCATCATCTTCTTCATCATCTTCCAGCGCAAGCTGTCGCAGGGTATCACCGCCGGTGCAGTGAAGTAACGCGACCCAACAACGCTGGGATGTTGTGAAATAACGCAAAAACAGATACAACCGGCCGCGGCGGCTTTCAGCACCGTGGCCGGCATTATCGACGCGCCCACCGCAAGGGGGATCTACGATAGTCGGCAGTGGTAGGCGGCGCACCCATTTCCGCGTTTCCCAAGCTGTTTAACAAAGGAGAGAACAATGAATACTATGGCGACTTCCGGCTTCGGCAACGGTGCCCTCGATTCGCTGGCAATCGCGACGGACCACGGCCGTACACGTTGCGTCAACGCCGAAAACCCGACCGGCGGCAAGGGCACTGCAGCCACCGCCGCCAGCGCGCTCGGCCCGTCACGTAAGGGCAGCCCTTGCATCCAGACGATCAAGGCGGGCGATTCGGTCACGCTGATGGACGTCGATGGCCCGGGCGTGATTCGCCACATTTGGATGACGGTCACCGACCGCACTTCCCCGACCGGTCCGAACGTACTGCGCAATCTCATCCTCGAATTCTATTGGGATGGCGAGGAGACGCCGTCCGTGCAGTGCCCGATCGGCGATTTCTTCTGCTGCGGTCACGCACAGGCCTGCCGTATCAATTCCATCCCGATCATGGTGGTGCCAAATCGAGGTTTCAACTGCTATTTCGCCATGCCGTTCGAGCACGCGCGCATTGTGCTGCGCAACGATCACAACGAGGACGTGCCGGCCTTCTTCTACCAAATCGACTACACGGAATACGACGCGCTGCCAGCCGATGCGATGCGCTTCCATGCGCAGTGGCGCCGCGAACGCGTCACCGAAATTGCCCGTGACTACACGATTCTCGACAATGTGCACGGCCATGGCGCGTACATCGGCACCTACCTTGCGCTGACCGCACTGGAAAGCCGCTGGTGGGGCGAAGGCGAAGTCAAAATGTACATCGACGGCGATGAACAGTACCCGACGTGGTGCAGCACCGGAGCGGAAGACTACTTCGGCGGCGCGTGGAGTTTCGCCGACTTCGACGAGCATGGCCGCATGCGCGAGAACACGTTCACCGGACCGTACCTAGGATTCCCGTTCTATTCGCAGCGTCTTGCCGCGCACCGCGAAAGCGACTACTGGGATGTGGCCACACCCGTCATGCGCGGCCTGTACCGCTGGCACATTCCGGATCCGATTTATTTCGATTCTGACCTGCGCGTCACCTGGCAGCAGATCGGCACCGAGGAAGCCGGCAATTTCGAGCGGCAGGATGACGTCGCGTCGGTGGCATACTGGTACCAGCTTGAACCGCACACGCCGTTCGATCCAATCGGTGACCGTCACTTCCGTCAGCCCCGCTGATTTACGATTATTCCGCTGATTTACGCCGATATCGCCGTATCGTGCGTTGACATGGGAATGGATATGTTCCGTCTCGTGTCAGCGTACGATACGGCGATTGTGTTGTTATGCGGGCACAGTAATCACATTTTCTTCAAGATAACCCGATGATTTTACAATAGAAATGACGATTGCGGCATGCCAGACGCATACCGACGTGCGTATAGTAAAGGCACAACAGAAAAACAACAGAAGAACGAAGAACAAGAAAAACAACACAATAGCGACGCACCGCACGATGTAGAGAAGAAAAAAGAAGCAAGAAACCAGGCGGTCGTCCGAAAGGAAACATCATGAAGAACAACGACACTTTCAACCAGATCCTCAACTCCAACCTCGCTTCCATCGATCCGGGCTTCGGCCAGTTCGCACTTGCCAAGGCTTCCGCTGATCTGATGAAGAAGGTCCTCAACAAGTAAGACCGTCAAGCAGGAAGGCAAGCCGAACCGCGTCAGGCCATCTCTTTGAAACAGACCGCGTGAGGCAAGGCACCGCCGCAGCGAACGCTGCGGCACCGATTCTCTTCTTTCCGATTTTTTAAATCGCATAGCGGGAGGCCGCGATTCCAACCGAATCGCGGCCTCCCGCTTTTTCATACGCGCACATGCACCCCTGTCTTGCCGGCAATGTCCATTATTTGTGCCACACAATCACGCCAATACATCGCTTTCCGTCAACTTCGCACGAACTTAACAGCAACTTACCAGCGAACTTAACAGATGCGAAGTTGCCGTTAAGTTATGTTAAGCTGTCTGGCAAGTTCGGTGGCGTATCTACCGCACGCCACCTGCGCAGCGCAACCGCTACAGTTCCTCCATCGCAAGATTGCGGGCTGCGGCGCGTTCGCGGGGGCCGCGCGTCACGTAGAAACCAATCGCCACAATTACGAACATCACCGTGCAGCAGGTCCACAGCACGTGACTGCCGAACGCGTTCAAAATCCAGCCTCCGACAAGCGGCGAAAACGCGTTGGATAGCGACCACACCAGGTTGTACAAGCCCTGATACGTGCCGCGTACATCCTTCGGCGCGATATTCGCCACCGTCGTAGCGGCAATCGGGAATGTGCCAAGCTCGCCGAGCGTCCACAGCACGGTCGCAATCGCGAACGTCACCCACGAATCGGCGCCGATTTGGAACGCATAGCCAACCGCGGTAATGGACATGCCCAGCACCAGCACACGGGTGTTGCTCATCCGCTGGAACAGCGCGATCGCAGGAATCTGCAGCAAACACAGAATGCCTCCGTTGATGGTCAGCAGGCTGGAATATTCGTCCGTACCAAGCCCAATCTGCGTCATCGAAATCGGAAGTCCGCTGACGATCTGGTAATACGCCAGCGTGTACAGGAACATCAGCACCACCATCGACATGAGCGCTTTGTCGGTGCAGGCACGACGATAGCTGCGCCAAATGGAGAATTTCGATTGCTGCGATTGAGCCGTTTGCGCAGTGCCAGAACGTTCCACAGGTTGTTCCACGGAACGTTCCACGGAGCGTTTCACAGACCGTCCGACACCGTGCACGCCCAGCCCGGCCTCTTTGAAGAATGCCATCATCAGCAACGTAGCGAATACCAACACAGCCGCTTCCGCATAGAACATCAGCGAATAGGAGATTTTGACAAGCTGGTTGGCGATGATCGGGCCGATAGCGAAGCCGAAATTCGCAGCCCATGTTTGCAGCGAATACGCACGCTTCTGCTTGCGGAACGGCACCACGTCGGAAACGTAAGCCGCGACCGCAGGCGTCGGCATAGATGAAATCGCACCGTATATCAGCAACGTAATCGCCATAATCCAAGGATTGCCGATACAAGCCAACAAAACCAGCATCACCGCGGAACCGAGATTGCCGATAACAATCATCGCGGGGCGCCCGAATCGGTCAGACAGCGCACCACCGTACAGGCAGCCGAAAATACCGCCGAAACCGTACATGGAGACGATAGT
>ULWW01072182.1_pt1 | contig 16280 bp, 14 predicted proteins | sample 1960741 | NCBI WGS metagenome assembly ULWW01 (sample SAMEA4835823, study PRJEB28245) | human gut metagenome | biome: gut microbiome; material: fecal sample | place: Denmark | collected 2008
GCCGAGCCTGGGCTCTGCGGCGGCGGAGTCCCACTCCGGGCCGAACAGAAAGTCTGCAAGGCCGATCTCCCGGATGGCCGGGATACCGGCAATAATAAGATAGACGGTGATCAGCAGCACACAGCCCACCGTCACCAGTCCCATCAGGAGGAAGAACCCATGTATGATGTTTTCCACCACCCGTTTTCGCTGCATGGTCATACTCCTTTCGTATCAGGAAAGGCGGCGCTCGAGGGAGGGAGCGCCGCCTTTCCGTTCGCCGTCAGTTGGCGGCAACCGCACCGGCCTTGGCAATGATGGCCGCTGCATCAGAGGAAGTCGCATAGTCGAAGAACGCCTGGGCCACAGGGGTGAGGGCCTTGCCCTCCACGGTCACCAGCACGAAGGGGCGCTGGACCTTGTAGCTGCCGTCCTTGACGGTGGCCTCACTGGGGGTCACGCCGTCCACATTCAGGGCCTTGACGCTGTCCTTGATGGAGGCCAGGGACGCGTAGCCGATGGCGTCGGGGTTCTGGCTCACGGCGGTGATCACATCGCCGGTGGAGGTCAGCTCCTGACGGTACAGGCACTTTTCCTTCGTGCCGGTGATGGACTCAAAGCCGTCCCGCGTGCCGCTGGCGGCCTCGCGGCCGATCAGCACCACCTCGGCGTCATTGCCGCCCACGTCCTTCCAGTTGGTGACCTCGCCGGTATAGAGCTGGGCGATCTGCTCGATGGTCAGGTCACTGACGGGGTTATCGGGGTGGACGATGATGGCGATGCCGTCATAGGCCAGGACGGTCTCCTTCAGGCCGGCGGCCTTCTCCTCGTCCTTCAGGGCACGGGAGGAAAGGCCGATGTCGCAGGTGCCCTCCTGCACGGCGGTGATGCCGGAGCCGGAGCCGGTGGGGTTATAGGTCACGGTGGCGTCTGCGTTGTTGGCCATAAACGATTCGCTCAGCGCGCCGATGACCTTCTCCATGGAGGTCGAGCCGTCGGTGGCAACCGTGCCGGTAATCGTGGTCTTGGTGCTGTCATCGTTGGTGTTGTCTGCATTTGCATCGGTGTTGGTGTCGTTCTTGCTGCCGCAGGCCGCCAGGGCCAGGGTCAGCACGGCTGCCAGCAGCAGTGCGATGATCTTTTTCATGTTCATTACCTCGCTTTTCATTTATATTTCGGATGTTCCGTTTACAGTGCCAGCATACCGCCGGTGTGTAAAGGACGAAAGCGCGGTGGTGTAAAATCCGTGTAAAGCCGTTTTGCGCGATGGGCAGAAAATGTACTTGCATGGCGGACTCTTTTCCAGTACAATGTCCATAGAGTGGGCCTTGGGAAGATGCCCGCGAAAAATAAGAAGATGAAAGGAACAAAGGTATGAAGAGGAAACTGCTTTCCCTGCTGCTGGCCTTCGCTATGGTCATCAGCCTGGCGGCCTGCGAGAAGAAGCCCGTCATGGGCAAGGACGCCACCGCCACAGAGCCTGTGGTCATCGTACATACCAACGACGTACACGGCGCGATCCAGGGCTATGCCAAGGTCGCGGCCCTGGCCGACAAGTATGAGGCCGAGGGTGCTTACGTGCTGGTGCTGGACGCCGGTGACTTCAGCCAGGGCGATCCCGCCGTCAACGTGTCCGAGGGCGCTACTGCCATCGAGATGATGAACATGGCGGGCTACGATGCCGTGGCGCTGGGCAACCACGAGTTCGACTACGGCTTCGAGGCCCTGAAGAAGAACATGGAGAGCGCCCAGTTCCCCGTGCTGGCCGCCAACGTAAAGTACAACGGCGAGCTGGCCTTTGACGACGCGGCTGTGTTCACCACCCCCGGCGGCACGAAGATCGGCGTGTTCGGTCTGGACACCCCCGAGACCGCTACCAAGGCCCACCCCGGCAAGATCCAGGGCGTGACCTTCGCCGGCGGCGAGGAGATGTATGCCATCGCGCAGGAGATGGTGGATATGCTGAAGAACGAGGGCTGCAACTACATCATCTGCCTGGGCCACCTGGGCATCGACGATGAGACGGCGCTCACCAAGAACCGCTCCATCGACCTGCTGGAGAAGGTCACCGGCATCGACGTGTTCATCGATGGCCACTCCCACTCCACTGAGGAGGAGATCGCCGAAAAGACCAACGCTGACCGCAAGGTGGGCGACACCGTCCTGACCTCTACCGGCACGAAGATCGAGAACATCGGCGTTGTGACCATTAAGGACAGCGTCATCACCACCGAGACCGTCTCCGCCGAGACGGTGGAGATCCCCGCTGACAGTGAGATCGCTGCCCGGGCCGCCGCCATCCTCGCGGAGGTGGAGGCTGAGTACGGCACGGTGTTCGCCAAGACCGAGGTGAAGCTGAACGGCGAGAAAGCCCCCGGCAACCGCACCGAGGAGACGAACCTGGGTGATCTGATCACCGATGCGCTGGTCTGGAAGGCCACCCAGGAGGGCGAGGCTGTTGACGCGGCCATCACCAACGGCGGCGGCATCCGCGCCACCATTGAGGCCGGTGACATCACCAAGAAGGACATCAACACCGTGCTGCCCTTCGGCAACACCCTGAGCATCATCAAGATCACCGGCGCGGAGCTGCTGGAGGTGCTGGAAGCCTCCACCTTCTGCACCCCCGAGGCCATCGGCGGCTTCCCCCAGGTCTCCGGCATTGAGTTCACGCTGGACACCACCAAGTCCTATGACCAGGGCGACGAGTATCCCGGCACGACCTATTTCGCGCCCAAGACCATCAACCGCGTGACCATCACCTCCGTGGGCGGCAAGGACTTCGACCCGGCGGCCACCTACACCATCGCTACCAACGACTTCATGGCCAGCGGCGGCGATACCTACTACCGCTTCGTCAATGCCACGGCCAACTATGACCTGGGCATCGCCATGGACGAGGTGGTCATGCAGTACATCACCGACGTGCTGGGCGGCACTGTCACCGCCGAGAAGTACGGCGAGCCCGCCGGCCGCATCACCATCTCCTGACCTATCCCCCATACGACAAAAGGGCCGCCTTTCGGGCGGCCCTTTTCCGTGCGTATCCATATAAAAACCGCCCTTCGGCTTACGCCGAAGGGTGGTTTTATTTAAAATATCCGCGATTACTTGCCCATGTTCATCTGAGCAGCGACCTCAGCGGCGAAGTCCTCCTGCTTCTTCTCGATGCCCTCGCCGGTCTGGAAGCGAACGGCGTCCACGAACTTCACGCTGCCGCCCAGCTTCTTGGCGGCGTCGGCGATATACTTCTCCACGCTGCCCTGGAAGATGTCGCTGCGGACGAACTCCATCTGCAGCAGGCAGTTCTCCTCGTAGAACTTGTTCATCTTGCCCATGACGATCTTTTCCTTCACGGCCTCGGGCTTGGAGGCCATCTTGGGATCGGTGTCCATCAGGGCCAGAGCGATCTTCTTCTCCTCGGCCAGCACCTCGTCGGTGACCTGGGCCTTGTCCCAGAAGCGGGGGTTCAGCGCGGCGATCTGCATGGCCACGTTCTTGCCGATCTCGGTGGCGTCGATGCCGCCGTCCACGGCCAGGTTCACCAGCACGCCGATCTTGCCGCCGGCATGGACATAACCCACGCTGGTATTCTCGGCAAAGCGGACGAAGCGGCGGATCTGCAGGTTCTCACCGATGGACATGACCTTCTCGGGCATGGTCTCGGACACGGTCAGCTCGCTGCCCACATACTTGCAGTTCATCAGCGCGTCCACGTCGGCGGGGTTCTGCTCGGCGATGACCTTGGCGATGTCCTTGACGAAGGCCACGAACAGGTCGCTCTTGGCGCAGAAGTCGGTCTCGCAGTTGACCTCCACCACGACGCCCACGCCGTTCTCGGTCAGGGCATAGGACATACCCTCGGCGGCGATGCGGCCGGCCTTCTTGGCGGCCTTGGCCAGGCCCTTCTCGCGCAGCCACTCGACAGCCTTATCCATATCGCCGTCGCACTCGACCAGCGCCTTCTTGCAGTCCATCATACCCACGCTGGTCATCTCGCGCAGGGTCTTCACATCAGCAGCAGTAAAAGCCATTCTTAGTTCCTCCTGTAAATTATTTGTCAAAAAAAGGGGCAGGGACACTTCCCTGCCCCGTGAGATCGCGCGGTGTTTTGCAGATTTACTCAGCGTCCTTGGCCTCGGCAGCTTCCTCGATCTGCTCGCCCTGACGGCCCTCGATCATGGCGTTGGCCATGACGGAAGCGATCAGCTTGATGGCGCGGATGGCGTCATCGTTGCCGGGGATGGGGTAATCGATCTCGTCGGGATCGCAGTTGGTATCGGCGATGGCCACAACGGGAATGCCCAGACGATGGGCCTCGGCGATGGCGTTGCGCTCCTTGCGGGTGTCCACGATGAACAGCGCGCCGGGCAGCTTCTTCATTTCCTTCACGCCGCCCAGGTACTTCTCCAGCTTCTCGATCTCGCCCAGGTGCTTGATGACTTCCTTCTTGGGCAGCATATCGAACGTGCCGTCAGCCTGCATGGTCTTCAGCTGGTTCAGGCGGTCGATACGGGTGCGCATGGTCTTGAAGTTGGTCATCATGCCGCCCAGCCAGCGGGCGTTGACGTAGTACTGACCGCAGCGGGCCGCCTCGTCCTTGATGGCCTCCTGAGCCTGCTTCTTCGTACCCACGAACAGCAGGGTCTGACCGTTCTCGGACAGCTGACGCACGAAGGCATAGGCCTCCTCCAGCTTCTTCACGGTCTTCTGCAGGTCGATGATATAGATGCCGTTGCGCTCCGTGTAGATATAGGGAGCCATCTTGGGGTTCCAGCGGCGGGTCTGGTGACCGAAGTGGACGCCCGCTTCCAGCAGGGCCTTCATGGATACGACGTTCTGATTTGCCATGGTTTGTGTTTCTCCTTTTGATTTTAGTTTGTACCTCCAGCCTCTTCCTCCCTCCGGCCAACTCATGGGAGCACCGACCGAAAGTCCGAAGCTGTGCGGATTTACCGAAATATAATAGCACAGGTTTCACCGTTTTGCAAGGAAAATTTCCCGTTTCCCCGGTGAAAATTTACACTTTTTATCCGTCAGGTCACGCTTCCTCCCGGAAGTATTCCGCGCCCGCGCCGCACAGCGGGCATTTGTAGTCCTCCGGCAGCGTGCCGCCCTCGTAGACATAGCCGCAGACCTTGCAGACAAAGCGGTGCTTCTCCCCATTCTCGTCGGTGTCCAACGCCGGGTCCTTGGCCACGTCGGCGGCGATGGTGTCCGCCAGCCGTTCGATCTGGGCCTCCTGATCCGGCCGCAGGGCGGACTTCACCGTCAGGGGCGCTTCTATGGCGGACCACCCCTTCAGCGGCGACAGCAGCGCGTCCATCTTCTTGCCGCTCACCGGCGACCACGAGCCGTTCTCGATGAGGGCATACCGCCGCTCCGCCAGCTGGTGGGCGGCGATGTCCAGCAGCAGCTGCTCCATGGTGACGAAAATGCCCATATTGTATGTGGTGGCCGCGAACACCAGGTGGCTGTACTTGAAGGCATCGGACACGATGTAGGACGCCGGCGTCACCGACGCGTCGAACATCTTCACCTTCACGCCCTTTTCCGCCAGCCGGCAGGCCAGCACGTTGGCGGCGTTCTCCGTGTTGCCGTACACGGAGGCATAGGCGATCATCACGCCCCGCACCTCCGGCTCATACCGGCTCCACAGGTCGTATTTTCCCAGGAAATAGGCCAGGTCCTGCCGCCACACGAAGCCGTGGAGGGGCAGCAGCATCTCGATGTCCAGCGTCTCCGCCTTTTTCAGCACCGCCTGGACCTGCGGGCCGTACTTGCCCACGATGTTGGTATAGTACCGCCGGGCCTCGTCCAGGAAATCACGGTCGAAATCCACCTCGTCGGCAAACAGCGATCCGTTCAGCGCACCGAAGCAGCCGAAGGCGTCCGCCGACAGCAGCAGCTTGTCCGTCTCGTCGTAGGTCATCATCACCTCCGGCCAGTGGACCATAGGCGCGGCCACGAAGCGCAGGGTGTGCCGCCCGGTGCAGAGGGTCTCCCCCTCCTTGACGGCGGTGATGCGCCCCGCCAGCTCCGGCCCGAAGAACTGCCCCACCATGGTCTTGGCCATGGCGCTGCACAGGATCTGCACCCGGGGATAGTCCTTGACCATGTCCGCCAGCTCCGCCGCGTGGTCGGGCTCCATGTGGTGTACCACGATGTAGTCCAGCTCACGGCCCGCCAAAGCATGGGCCAGGTTCTCCCGGAACGTGCGGCGCACCGCGCTGTCCACCGTGTCAAACAGCACTGTCATCTCGTCCGTCAGCAGGTAGCTGTTGAAGCTGATGCCGTCCGGCACGCCGAACACGCCCTCGAACAGCGCCAGCCGCCGGCAGTCCGCGCCCACCCATGTATAATCGTCATTGACCTTTCTCGTGCAGTACATCCAATCATCCTTTCCGTAATAATTTTTCCCTTACGGCGGCATTATAGCAGATGTTTTTCCCTTTTTCCAGTCCTCCGCGCAAAAAAAGCAGCGCTCTGCAAAAGCAGAGCGCCGTTTGTATGTGCTGTGTTCGGTTACGCCTTCTTGGCGATGTCGCACAGAGCGGCAAAGGCCACGGCGTCGTTGATGGCCATCTCGGACAGCATCTTGCGGTTGATCTGGATGCCGGCGACCTTCAGGCCGTGCATGAAGGTGGAATAGTTCATGCCGTTGGCCTTGACAGCGGCGGAGATACGGGTGATCCACAGCTGACGGAAGTCCCGCTTCTTCAGGCGGCGGCCTACGTAAGCGTAGGTCAGGGACTTCATGACCTGCTCGTTGGCCATCTTGAAGTGCTTGGACTTAGCGCCCCAGTAGCCCTTGGCCAGCTTCAGAGTTTTATTTCTTCTTTTACGCGCCATCATTGCGCCTTTAACACGTGCCATATTTTAATTGCCTCCTATTCTAACGATTCCGTCTCTTATTTGTAAGGGATCATCTTGCGGATGGTCGCCTCGGTGGTGCAGTCAGCATACGTGGTGCTGCGCAGACGACGGCCACGCTTGGTGTCCTTCTTGGTCAGGATATGGCTCTTGAACGCATGAGCTCTCTTGACCTTGCCGGATTTCGTCAGGTTGAAGCGCTTCTTTGCGCCGCTGTGGGTCTTCAGTTTAGGCATAATATTACTCCTTCCAAAATGATCCTCTGTGGGGTAAACGCTTTACTTGCCAGCCTTGGGGGACAGGAAAATGGACATATTCCGGCCCTCCAGCTTGGCGGCTTTGTCCAGGGTGGACACCTCGGTGCACAGGTCGGCAAACTTGTTGAGAAGATCACGCCCGATCTCGGTGTGCGCCATCTCCCGGCCACGGAAGCGGACGGATACCTTGACGCGGTTGCCGTCGGACAGGAACTTCTGCGCGTTCTTCAGCTTGGTGTTGAAGTCGCCCACGTCGATGCCCGGGGACATACGGATCTCCTTGATCTCCACAACATGCTGGTTCTTCTTGGCTTCCTTTTCCCGCTTGCTCTGCTCGAACTTGTACTTGCCGTAGTTCATCAGCTTGCACACAGGGGGCGTGGCCTGCGGGGAGATCTTCACCAGGTCCAGTCCTTGCTCCTCCGCGATGTGCAGAGCCTCCTCGCCGGACACGATACCCAGCTGCTCTCCGCCTTCGCCGATCAATCGGATCTCCTTATCGTTGATCTCTTCATTCAGTTGATGCTGTACCTTGCTAATACCGAAGCACCTCCAATCCAAAATAAAAACGCGGACGCCCCGGGCATCCGCGAAACAACACTAACGTCCCACAGGGCGTTTGACTGACGCTGTTGACCTCTTTACCGAAGCGGGAGGTGAGGCGGATGCACCGACCTTCTTTGTTTTCTCAAGTATTTTATACTACCCGTCTCCGTTTGTCAACGGCTTTTTCTAAAATTTTTCTGCATATTTTCCGCATCCCCGGTGACACTATGCTCGTACCTGAGGTACAGAAAAGGGAGGTATATCTCATGGATAACACCAAGAACAACAAGAGCACCAACACCGAGAACACGGAGAACACCAATACCAATACCAATACCAATACCAAGAACACCAAAAACGCGAAGAACGCCAAGAGCTGCAAGTAACTTCTTCATGTACCAAAAGAGAGGGAGGCCACCGGCCTCCCTCTCTTTTCTTCATTTTTACGACTGGTTCGTCTTGCCCGTGTATTCCTCCAGGGTGATGTCCCGGTTGAAGATGTCCTGGGCGGCGGCCTTGCCTACATAGCGGTAATGCCACGGCTCGTAGATAATGCCTGTGATGTCCGTCTTGTCGTTGGGATAGCGGTGGATGAACCCGTAGCGCCAGGAGTTTGCCATGAGCCACTTCTGCGTCTCCGTGTTCTCCTGCTCATCGGTCAGATCCTGCATATTGGCGTCCACGATATCCACCGCCAGGCCCAGCTGATGCTCGCTCGTACCCGGGATGGCCACGGTCTTGGCGGCCTCCACCTTGGCCTCGTCCTCGCTCATGCCGCTGTTGATCAGCCGCTGCACCTTGTTGTCATACAGGCTCTGCTGGGTCTCCTGGGTGCGGTAGGCCGAGCAGAGGAACGGCGCGTAACCCGCGTCGCGGCAGGCGTCCATCATCTCCTCAAATGCCTCATAGCACCGGCTGTCCACCCGGCGTCCGTCGCTGAGCGTCACCAGGTCGGACACCCAGTCCTCCGGCAGCGGATTCCAGGGGTTCACCACCGTCAGCAGCTCGTCGTCCACATTGACGGGCGTTTCCGGGGTGACATCCTCCGGTGTGCCGGGCGTCTGCTCCTGCTGTTGTTGCTGGCCGTCCGCCGGCGGCGTATCCTCTTTCTTGCAGCCCTTGACGATAAATATGACGCCCACGACCAGGATCACCAGCACCACCGCCGCGATGACCCGGTTGCGCATGGCCTCCCGATACCGTCTCTGCCGTCTGTGTTCTCTTTCGTTGCTGTCCATTCTGTTACCTCAATTCTGCGGGATAGACCCCCGCCTCGTGTAGCTTCAAAAGCTCCTGCGATACCCGCGCCCGGTCCTCGTGATACGTCATGCCGAACCAGCGGTCCTTGGACTCCAGCACGGACACAGTGAGCCGGCCCTGCTCCAGCAGATGCCCCACCAGGTTGGGCAGCAGACACTCCGCCTTGGCGGTCTGCCCCTCCGGGCTGCGGAGGAAATCGTAGAAATACGTCTCCAGCTCGTCGAAGATGGACGGCATGAAGCCCCAGAAGTTCATGGACACCACTGCGTCCCCCTCCAGCGTCACGCCGCTGGCCTCGTCCCGGATCGTGCCGTCCGGCAGCAGGGCGATCTTCAGCGTCTCGCGGATGTCGCTGAGACAGCCGTTCTTCACATGGCACACGCCCCGGGACACCGTGCCGTAGGCGGTGACGGTGTTCTTCAGCAGGTAGCCCACCATGGTGGCCGCGCCGCGCTCCGGCAGCGTCTGTAAGGCCTTGTAGATGGTGCGGTAGGCGTCCGCGCCGTAATAATCGTCGGCGTTGATGACGCAGAACGGCTCATGGATCAGCTGCCGGGTACACAGCACCGCGTGGGCTGTGCCCAGGGGCTTGGTGCGGCCCTCCGGCCAGGTGTAGAAGGTCGGCAGCGTGTCCGTATCCTGATAGGCGTAGCACACCTCCACCGGCCTGCCGTCCGCCGTCCGCAGCCGGGACGCCATGTCTCCGCACAGCCGCTTCATCAGCGCCAGCATATCCGGCTTGATGATGAACACGATCTTATCGAATCCAGCCCGTACCGCGTCGTACACGCCGTACTCCATCAATATCTCACCGTGGGGCCCTACGCCGTCCACCTGCTTGTTCCCGCCGTAGCGCGAACCCATCCCTGCGGCCATGATGACCAGTGCTGCGTGCATAGTGCTGTCCTCCTCTTTCTCATGCACTACATCATACCACAAGTTCGAAAAAATACAAGCGTCTTTCCGCTCCGGAAAGCAAATCTTAATCTTGATGGGAAAAGCCCTCATGAGCGGGTGTTCTCATGAGGGCTGCTCTTATTTGCCGCTGTCGCCGTAGTTGGCCAGCACCCGGGCGGAGGGATCGTCCACATCGCAGCCCTCCCAGGACTTGTTGGGCATCCAGAAATCCACGATCATCCGGCTCTGGCCGGGATAGTATTTCTCAAAGATCTCGCGGTACAGCAGGGACTCCTTGGTAAACGGCTGCGCGTGGGTATAGGCGTGCCGCTTCTGCGCAAACTCCTCATCCGTATACACGGACTGGGCATACGCCTTCAGGTAGTCCACCATGGAGTGGCCCACCGCGTCGGAGAAGGCGGCCTTTTCCCGGTAGAGGATGTCGTGGGGCAGGTAATCGCCCTCGAAGGCGTGGCGGAGCAGATATTTGCCTTTGCCGTACTTGTTCAGCTTCATCTCCGGGTCGATGCTCATGACGTACTCCACGAAATCCAGGTCGCCGAAGGGCACGCGGGCCTCCAGTGAGTTGACGGAGATGCAGCGGTCGGCCCGCAGCACATCGTACATATGCAGCTCCCGGATGCGCTTGACGGCCTCCCTTTGGAACTCCTCCGCCGAGGGTGCGAAGTCGGTGTACTTATAGCCGAACAGCTCGTCGCTGATCTCGCCGGTCAGCAGCACCCGGATGTCCGTCTGCTCATGAATGGCCTTGCAGACCAGGTACATACCCATGCTGGCGCGGATGGTGGTGATGTCATACGTGCCCAGCAGCTCGATGACGGTCTCCAGCGAGGAGATGACCTCCTCCGGTGTCATGTATACCTCGGTGTGCTCGCTGCCGATGTAGTCCGCCACCTCCTTCGCATATTTCAGGTCGATGGCGTCCTCGCTCATACCGATGGCAAACGTGCGGATGGGCTTGTCGGAGCAGCGCTGGGCCACGGCGCATACCAGTGAGGAGTCCAGTCCGCCGCTGAGAAGGAAGCCCACCTTCGCGTCGGCCACCAGCCGCTTTTTGATGCCCGCCACCAGCTTTTCATGGATCTGGCCGCACACCGTCTCCAGGTCGTCATGGCAGACCTGCTTCACCGCCGTGATGTCCCGGTAGCAGATGAACGCCCCGTCCTCGTAGTAATATCCGGGAGGAAACGGCATGATCCGGTCGCAGATCCCCGTCAGGTTCTTGGGCTCGCTGGCGAACACGGCAGCGCCGTCCTTATCATAGCCGTAGTAAAGCGGGCGGATGCCGATGGGGTCGCGGGCGGCGACAAATACCTTTCTCTCCGCGTCGTACAGGATCAGGGCAAACTCCGCGTCCAGCATCCGGAACATATCCGTGCCGTGCTCCCGGTACAGCGGCAGCAGCACCTCACAGTCGGACTCGCTTTGGAAAGAATAGCCCTTCTCCTGCAGCTCCCGCTTCAGCTTCTCGAAGCCATAAATCTCGCCGTTGCAGACCACATAGCTTCCGTCCAGCTCGAAGGGCTGCATGCCTGACGGCTCAAGCCCCATGATGGACAGCCGGTGAAAGCCCAGCAGCCCCCTGCCTGTGTCCACGATCCGGCTGTCATCCGGGCCGCGGGAGATGGTCTTGTCAAAGCCCTCCTTGAAAAGAGACAGGGAAGCACCGTCCGAGCAGTAATCCATAATAGAACACATGATAATAACCTCCATATTTCACATAGTATCAGCATTCTACAGGGCAAGTGCTGCTCTCGCGGTGCCACCTGTATTTGTTCTCATTTCCGGGCCTCCCATGAAAGCCCTGCCGCATAACGGGCGGCGTCCGGCGCACCTACTGGGATCTCTCCGTTGGGCTTGCAGCTCGAAAAGTGTTATTCACGCAGGCTCTGCCGCGCGGCTCTCAGCTTTCCCGCGCTCTCTGTGGGTGAGCTCCTGCGTTACTTCTCTTTTCTCAAACGCTTTTCAGTATGAACTTTTTATTTTACACCAAACAGCAGGTCGCCGTAGGTGGGGAAGGGCCAGTAGGTGGCCGCGGTCCGGGTCTCGGCCTCGTCGGCGGCGGCGCGCAGCTCGCCCATGCCGGGGATGAGTACATCGCGGATGAAGGCGGCCTCCTCCGCCAGGTCGTGGAGGGTGTCCAGCTTGACCAGCTTTTCCTCCAACGCGTCCACCCGGCCGTCGATGGTGTCCACCAGGGCGGACAGACGGCGCAGCTGCTTCGTCTCGTAGCCGCAGGGCAGGTCCGCGTCCACCGTCTTCTTCTTGGCGGCAGCGGCGGCAAGGTCGGAAACATAGTCCTCCACCGCCGGCAGGATCTCCTTCCTGGCCATATCCACCATGGTCAGCGCCTCGATGCGGACGGTCTTGCAGTAGTTCTCCAGCTGGATCTCATAGCGGGAGCGCAGCTCGGACTCGGTGTAGACCTTGTGGGCCACCAGCATATCTATATTCTCCTTATGGAGCAGCATGGCGATGGCGTCCGGCGTCGTCCGCAGGTTCAGCAGGCCGCGCTTCTCAGTGGCCTCCTTGATCCAGGCGTCGTCGTAGCCGTTGCCGTTGAAGATGATACGCTTGTGCTCCTTGATGGTGCGCTGGATCAGGTCGTGCAGGGCGGCGTTCAGGTCAGACGCGCCCTCCAGCTCGTCCGCGAACAGCCGCAGAGACTCCGCCACCGTGGTGTTCAGCATGATGTTGGCGCAGGCGATGGAGTTGCTGGAGCCCAGCATACGGAATTCAAACTTGTTGCCGGTGAAGGCGAAGGGCGAGGTGCGGTTGCGGTCGGTGGTGTCGCGGAGGAAGCGGGGCAGCACATCCACGCCCAGCTTCATCTTTTTCTTCTCCACGCCGCAGTAGGCCGTGTCCGTCTCGATGGCCTCCAGAATACCGGTGAGCTCGTCGCCCAGGAACACGGAGATCACCGCGGGAGGCGCTTCATTGGCGCCCAGCCGGTGGTCGTTGCCCGCCGTGGCCACGGCGGCGCGCAGCAGGCCCTGGTAATCGTCCACGGCCTGGATGACCGCCACCAGGAACAGCAGGAACTGGGCGTTCTCATAAGGCGTCTCGCCGGGGGACAGCAGGTTGACACCGGTATCGGTGGCGATAGACCAGTTGTTGTGCTTGCCGCTGCCGTTGACGCCGGCGAAGGGCTTCTCGTGCAACAGGCAGACCAGGCCGTGCTTGGCGGCCACCTTCTGCATGATCTCCATGGTCAGCTGGTTGTGGTCGGTGGCGATGTTGGTGGTGGTGTAGATGGGGGCAAGCTCATGCTGGGCGGGCGCGACCTCGTTGTGCTCCGTCTTGGCCAGGATGCCCAGCTTCCACAGCTCCTCGTTCAGCTCCTCCATATAGGCCGCCACACGGGGCTTGATCGAGCCAAAGTAGTGGTCGTCCAGCTCCTGGCCCTTGGGGGGCTTTGCGCCGAACAGCGTCCGGCCGGTGTATATCAGATCGTGGCGCTTGTCATACATGGCCTTATCAATAAGGAAGTACTCCTGCTCCGGGCCGACGGAGGAGGTCACGCGCTTCACGTCGCCGTTGCCGAACAGCTTCAGAACCCGGAGGGCCTGCTTGTTCAGGGCCTCCATGCTGCGCAGCAGCGGCGTCTTCTTGTCCAGCGCCTCGCCGCCATAGGAGCAGAACGCCGTGGGGATACAGAGGGTCTTGCCCTTGATGAAGGCGTAGCTGGTGGGGTCCCACGCGGTGTAGCCCCGGGCCTCGAAGGTGGCCCGCAGGCCGCCGGAGGGGAAGGAGGACGCGTCCGGCTCGCCCTTGATCAGCTCCTTGCCGGAAAACTCCATCAGCACCCTGCCGTCAGGGGCGGGGGTGATGAAGCTGTCGTGCTTCTCCGCGGTGATGCCGGTCATGGGCTGGAACCAGTGGGTGAAGTGGGTCGCGCCGTTCTCGACTGCCCAGTCCTTCATGGCCGCGGCAACAGCGTTGGCCACGGAGGGGTCGAGCTTTGCTCCCTTCTGGATGGTGTGCTTCAGAGAGCGGTATACATCTTCGGGTAAGCGCGCCTTCATGACGCGGCTGTCAAAGACCAGGCTTCCGAAGTATTCCGGTACAGTCAACATAATCGTACTTTCCTTTCCGCAAAATAGAAAAAGAGACACGGATGCCGCAGAGGGTTCGCCCTCTGAGACGCCAGTGTCTCTCAACGCAGCCGAATATACACCCGAACAGGGCAAAAGTCAACCGCGAAAAAGCAAAATCACAATTATTTGCACAAATTGCTGTAATACCGCAAACCGTGAAAATACATTTTTTTGCAATCTGTCGAATTGAAAGCGTCAAAATCACGGTGTATACTGGATTGGAACGACGGTGTTCTGCAAGCACAGCGGTACTGTGCCTGCATGACGCCGCCGTTTTTTATTTGCTTCCGAGTTTTATATTAGGAGTTGATGACATGGATAAGCGGGAGGGCCAGGTCCGCATCCCGTCGGGCTGCGCGATCTCCGCCGTCATTTCAAGGGACGGACAGCGGATGACCGGCGAAAAGATCATCGAGAGTATGCGCCCCATGCACGACCGCTCCAACGGTCTGGGCGGCGGCTTTGCCGGCTACGGCATCTATCCCGAATACAAGGACTTTTTTGCCCTGCATATGTTCCTGGAGGACCGGACGGCCCGGAAAAACTGCGAGGCCTTCCTCCGCGAGACCATGGAGATCGTCCACCTGGAGCGTATCCCCATCCGGACGACCCCTGCCATCACCGACGAGCCTCTGATCTGGCGCTTTTTCGTCACGCCCCTGCGCAGCGTGCTGGCCTCCATGCAGATCGACGAGGAGGAGTGCGTGACCCGCACGGTCATGGCCATCAACACGCGGATGAAGGGCGCGTATGTGTTCTCCAGCGGCAAGAACATGGGCGTGTTCAAGGCCGTGGGCTATCCGGAGGACGTGGGCTACTTCTACCGGCTGGAGGAATACGAGGCGTACAGCTGGACGGCCCACGGGCGGTATCCCACCAACACGCCCGGCTGGTGGGGCGGCGCGCATCCCTTCGCCCTGCTGAACTACTCCGTCGTCCACAACGGCGAAATATCCTCCTACGACGCCAACCGGCGCTTTATGGAGATGTTCGGCTACAAATGCACCCTCCAGACGGACACCGAGGTCATCACCTACATCGCCGACTACCTGCTTCGGCGGCAGAAGTTCACGCTGGAGGAGATGGCCGCCGTCATCGCCGCACCGTTCTGGTCCACCATCGCCCGGCGCTCCCCGCAGGAGCAGGAGAAGCTGTCGTATCTCCGCAAGGTGTTCTCCAGCCTGCTGATCACAGGCCCGTTCTCCATCGTGCTGGGCTTTGAGGGCGGCCTGATGGCCCTGAACGACCGGCTGAAGCTCCGCAGCATGGTGGTGGGTGAAAAGGGCGACAAGGTATACATCGCCAGTGAGGAGGCCGCTATCCGCGCCATGGAGCCTGACGCAGAGAACATCTATGCGCCGGCAGGCGGCGAGCCGGTGATCGTGCGCGTAAAGGAGGGGAAATTCTGATGGGGATCGGCTACATCTATCCGCAGTTCGAGGTGGTCCGTGACTGGGACAAATGCACGAACTGCCGTATCTGTGAAAGGCAGTGCGCCTACGGCGCACACATCTTTGACGGCAAAAAGGGCCGCATGGTCTGTGACGACAGCAAATGCGTGGACTGCCAGCGCTGCGTGTGCTTTTGTCCCACCCACGCGCTGAAGATCAAAAAGAGCGACTGCGTGTTCCGCGAAAACGCCAACTGGGACGAGGACACCATCCAGGAGATCTACAAGCAGGCGTCCAGCGGCGGCGTGCTGCTGTCGTCCATGGGCAATCCGAAGCGCTTTCCCGTCTACTGGGACAGGATACTCGTCAACGCATCCCAGGTGACCAACCCGCCGGTAGACCCGCTGCGCGAGCCCATGGAGACCCGGGTGTTCTTAGGCAAAAAGCCGGACGGCATCCGCCGGGATGAAAATGGGCAGCTGGACTGCCGCCTGCCGCCGCAGATCGAGCTGTCCATGCCCGTGATGTTCTCCGCCATGAGCTACGGCTCTATCAGCTACAATGCCCACGCCTGCCTGGCCCGTGCGGCCCGGGAGCTGGGCATCTGCTACAACACCGGCGAGGGCGGCCTGCACGAGGACTTCTACGCCTACGGTGAGAACACCATCGTGCAGGTGGCCTCCGGGCGGTTCGGCGTACACAAGCAGTATCTGGAGGCCGGCGCGGCCATTGAGATCAAAATGGGACAGGGCGCAAAGCCCGGCATCGGCGGCCACCTGCCCGGCGCAAAGATCGTGGGAGACGTGTCCCGCACCAGAATGGTCCCCGAGGGGGCGGACGCCATCTCCCCCGCCCCGCACCACGACATCTATTCCATCGAGGACCTCCGGCAGCTGGTGTTCTCCCTGAAGGAGGCCACGGAGTACAAGAAGCCCGTCATCGTAAAGGTGGCGGCGGTA
>ULWW01052582.1_pt1 | contig 16146 bp, 17 predicted proteins | sample 1960741 | NCBI WGS metagenome assembly ULWW01 (sample SAMEA4835823, study PRJEB28245) | human gut metagenome | biome: gut microbiome; material: fecal sample | place: Denmark | collected 2008
CAGACTGTATCATACCCATCATTAAATACCTATGCTGATTGTAATGGTGAGAAAGAATTACCTAAGGAATCTGTAGTAGATGTTAAGGATACATTATCTTATAGTAAGCTTCCTAAGGGTAAATACACAGTAGTAACTAGTGCTGTAGATAAAGATACAAAAGAACTTGTAACTTTTGAAGGCAGTAAGACAGAAGTCGTTGATACATTTACTTTAAAGGATAAGAAGTTTACTTCTGGTACTTTTGAAGCAAAGGTAAAGATTGATACAACTGGTTATGAAGATCACAGTATTGTTTTTGTAGAAAGAGTCTATGAGGGTGATACTATTGATAAGGACCATCTTATTGCCGAGCATTATGATTTATCTTCGAAAGATCAGACTGTATTTGTAAGAGCAGATGTTAAGACTGGAGATTCTAGACCAATTATTTGGTTGATTTGTGCTGCTGTCTTACTTTCAGCAGGGATTATTTTCTTTACTAGAAAGAAAATAAAGTAGTTCAAATTGAAAGGTTGGCAGTGATTACAACTGCTTTAAAACTCATACTGCTACATGAGTGAAACCGATGTAACCCTTTTAAAAGCTACACCAGTGGTTTGTAAGGTAGAGAATCTGACTATCTTACTGGGTGAAACGAGCAATGCATACAATTTGTAGCATTATTATCCTCGCACACCTGGAAGTGATATTCATTAGTAATGCTATCACGATTGTGTGCTTCACAATACCAATGACCACTATGTGTTCCCCCAAGGAAACCTAATCCTATGGATAGGGCAGTTCTCTGTCCTATGTATGGACAATGTTCTTTCATGTGGCAGTACCTCCTTTCTGACACATTATGTCTAGGTGTATTTGTTAAGTTATAAACTTAACCAAATGAAATTATAACAAATGAAAGGAGTAATGTCAAATGTTTATTTGCACAAGAAGTAACAAAGAAGATTTAGAGGGTGCAAAGGTGATTACGTATGCAGATTCTGAGAAAGATGTAATTACCGCATTAGTCAAACTTGGTGAATTAAACGGTAAGCAGTCTGAGTGGAAGTCCTATGACTTTAGCAACACTACTATTTGTGTAAACGAGAAGTATCTTTTTGTAATTTCTGAGGTAACGTCCAAAGATTTTGAGGAGATGCTTAAAGTAGCTGATCTTACAAAAGAACAGTATCTGAATTTCGTTAAACAGTATGGTGTTGACAAAAAGGTTCGTTCTGCAGAAGAGATCCTTGCAGAGTAGAATTTAAGTAAAAAGTAGGCAGGGGTAGTGTAAAAGCTACCCTTGTTATTTGGAGTATTAACATCTTAAAACCAGTGTAGTGCTTTTACACATTACACCAGTGCAAGCTTAAAATGCAAGCTTGAAAATTATTGCAACAACAGCAATAAATACTAATACGAAAATAAAAAATTTTACGTAAAGTAGTATTAAATCTTTTAATGTGATCTTTTCCATATAAACACCTCCAATCTTTATAATGATCCACCATTAGATTACCAGGTGTTTTTATTATTGTCAGGAGGTTAATACTTCAGCAAGGGTAATGTAAAAGCTACCCTTGTTATTTATGTTGAGGTGAATAAGCACAATTAGCACAGCTCTGAGAAATTAATTAAATTGAAAGGAAAGATTGCGATATGTTTATTTGCATAAAATGTAATAAAGAAGACTTAAGTAACATTGAGTTGTTGGTTTGTGAAGATATATTTGCTAATGTGTTGAGCAATTAGCAAGTAGTTACAATAAATAAGGAGAAATAGGAGGAAATTTATGGAAAATCAGAATTGGGGTAATAACCCTCAGCAAATGCAACAGAATTGGAGTAGTGGAGGAGATTCACACAATAATACGAATTATACAAGTAATATGAATTATCAATTTGCACCTGAACCTATGTCACCAGTACCACCACAGAAGACACACTCTTCTAAAGCATTAAAAGTAGTAATTATTGCTATATGTTGTGCAGTATTGCTGCTAGGAGTAGCTATGTTAGGTTTGCATGCTTATTTTGGTAGTGCCGGTGGAGATTCACCGGAATCTGTAGCTAAAGGATACTTTAGTGCAATAAAAGATAAAGATGAGGAAGCATTACAGCAGTTACTTCCTAAAGGGTCTGGTACAGTAAAAGATGTTGTCGGAGATTTAGATGAGATGGCTGCTACAAGAGCAGCAAGTGGTATAGAAATTGTAAAGATTACAGTAGAAGATACAAAGAGTTATTCTAAATCTGACTTAAAATCATTAAAAGATAAGAGTGCTAAAGGTGTTGCAAAGATATTTGTAAAAGATGCTTGGGATGTTGATGTTAGTGTAACATTGTCTGTTAATGATGGTACAAATTTATGTTATTATGTACAGCAAGCTAAAGTTGTTGTTATCGAAATGGGAGGTAGCTATTATTTTATTTCTTCTGAAGAAGGGGAATTAACTCAAGCTACTGACACAATTAATAATACAGATCCAAATCCGGATTATGGCAACGTGGTTGGTGATACTGAAGATACATCTGTATTAGCTTCAGAGGAAACATCTGAAATAAATACAGATACCACTGAGTACGTGGAGTCATCTACTGAATTAATTACAGAAAACAAAAATTCTACAGGCAGTTTGGATCTACTTGGCTTTTTTGTAAATGGAAAGAGTTATACTTGGCCTATTAGTTATGAAACTGCACTAGAATTTGGTTTCAATCTTGAACCTTATAAAGATACTGTGATTAACGCATCAAGTTTAGGCGAGATAGAAATAGCTTATGCTCAGGGATCAACTTCAAATTATGTATACTTCAGATTTAAAAATAAGTCTAATGAAGCAAAGAAATTATCGGAATGTGAATTAGCTACTATTGATTTTATCAGAGAAGAGTACTGTAACCCTAATTTAAATGTAACAATGTCGAATGGAGTAACTTATGGAATGACTCATGATGATGTTATTGCTATTATGGGAGATGCAGATTACTCTTATGGTGTAGCTACAGATAGCTATTCAACATTATCGTATTATTTAAATAAAAATTATGATCAGGAAGTTGAATTTATTTTTACTGATGGTGTTTTATCTGAAATACAGTTAAATGATTCAACATTGTAATGTAATGGGATACTCACTGAGTATCCCATCTTTTTACTATTTAGGAGGTAAAGTCTTATGATTAGACGTATTATAAAATTTAGTAAATTAAATAAAGAGCAGAAAACTGAATTTGATACAACAGAGACAGCTATGGATCAGTTGATTGATAAGGTAGTAGACAAGGCGGTTCAAGAGTGTGATGATGTCATTGATCAAGCTGCAGAGGAAATTGCAGAAAATGTTGTCAATTCAGTATTTTCTGCATAAGTGACTGGTCACTCTGATCAGTTTGTGGTATCATTTGTGTACATAACGGAATGAATAGCATAAGTTGTATTGTAAATAATCGTACAATATAGCTATTTTAGAAAGGTTTTAAAGAAATTTAGAATATCTTTAAAGAAAATAAAATATAAATTTTTTCATGGAAATACTTTAAATTTCTTTATAGCCTAAATATAATTAAAATGGAGGAAAAAAATGGCTGGTATAGATAATAAGGCTATTACCAATGTAAATTTTAATGTAGATAATACTAATAATTTTGCAGATAATGAAAAAAGTGATAAGTTAAAGCAATCAAAGGTTACGTCTCAATCATATGCTATGTTACAAAATAAGATGACTGTAGAGGATAAAATCAATGTACTTAATTCATTAAATATTTTAGATTCAAAGTTTAAAGAAACCTATGAATCTGATGTTATTGTAAAAAGCGAGATGCCTATTCTTTATCAGAATATTATAGATGGACTTACTCTGGATAGACGACTTGAACCAGGTCCAGCAAATATAGAGTCTTTATATAATTGCACTCCGGAGTATGCTGCAAAAACAGCAAATGTTGTATTGGAAATTGTAAAAAATGATTCAGAATTAAATCAAACACGATGTGTGGATATTACAGCATTATGCAGAAAATTTGGAATTGAAGTTTACAAAAGTAGTACCTTACATAGAGATGTTTCAGGAAAAATTTATGCATATGGAACTACCGCAGAATTATACAATAATCCTGTTGTTATAATAAATAATGGAAATGAAAGTTTTGAACATAGAAGATTTGTGACTGCACATGAACTTGGTCATTTTTTATTTGACTGCTGTGGAAGCTCTAAGTATGATAGTAAAAATCTATTGTATGCTCATTCTTACAAGCATCCTGCTTCAAAATTTCCTTTACGAGAGGATCAAAGAGCTGATAGGTTTGCTGCACAATTATTAATGCCTAGTAGCACATTTAGGCTTCAATACATAAAAGCTGCAAAGAGTGAATTAGGTAAATTATTAGGTCGTGAGTATATAATAGATTATCTTTCAAAATATTTTCAAGTTAAATCTTCATCAGTGGAACGAAGAATATTTGAATTATTAGAAGATGGAGGTTTTTAGACAATTATAAATGTAGTGAAAGCAATAGTTACACTAGAAGCTTTATTAGACATGTATTGAGGTGCATTATGAAAAAATTCAATTTAATAACTTGGTTCAAGAATCGTAAGAAAATAAAAAAATCTCCAGGTTCTTCTAAAGAATGTGAGAAATCGAAGAAGGATACTAGTATTACAGACGATAATATTAGTAATCCTGTCAAGGAAACAGAAGATAGATATAAAATTTATACAGAGATGATTGAAACTTTTTATTTAAATTTTAAATATAGTGGTTATATAAGAGATATTTTAAAGATTATATTTTTTATTCTAATTAGCAGTATTCTAATTACTGTTAATGTACTGTTTATTTATGTAGTTTATAAATCATATAAGATTTTTAATAGTTCTATTATAACAGTAGAAGATGTGGCAGTAAACATGTCTTCTATTATTGCTTCCCTATGTGCTGTTCTAGTGGCTTTCTCTAAACTGCCCAATATTCTTGCTGAATATTTATTTGATCCCCAGGAAGAGAAGTATCGAATCCAATTGATTTCATATATACTTAATTTTGACAATAAAGTTGTTGATCAGAAGGACAGACAGGAAATGTCAAAAATAGCTAAGCAGGCAATACAATTTTCTGATAAAAACAGTAAATTGGGATCACTGGGAACACGAGATTCTGAAAAAGATGTGGACATGCTTACAGGCTCTAGTGAAAATTTACCTACTCCGACCAATAGAGAACCTTCTGCATTATCTGGCGAGGAGGTGCCTGTCTCAGCAGAAAATGAGGACTGGACTGAATTTTGATTTTAAATAGTATATTGTGCATTTGCAAGATATAATAATGGTAGAACAGGAAGATTATTATTAAATTATTATCTTCTTTTACAGAATTATCCACCATTAATAATAAATTCAGAAGATAAGAATGTTTACTATTTGGCCTTAGAAGTATATGATCGCACTGAAGAATTAAGTGGTCTGAAGTTGTTTTTAGAAGAAGAATTAAATAAGACCTGGCAGTCAAAAGTAAATAAATCAAAGAAGAAAAATCTTAATAAATTGGATTCTTTCTGATAGAATGAAGGAAGTGAGTTAATGTCTCAATTAATAAATTTTAGTAATTGTCCTATAAATGTGCTGTCAAGTTATGGTGGTTCTGATCGTAAATTCGGAATTTTATATCAGGGACAACCTTATATGATTAAGTTTGCTGAAAAGAGTCATAAGTTAAATGAATTGGCAACAAGCAGCATAAATAATTGTATTTCCGAATATTTAGGTAGCTCTATAGCTGCAAGCATTAATATTCCAGTTCATGAAACTTTATTAGGCTATTATGCTGGAGAATTAGTTGTAGCCTGCAAAGATTTTTGTGGGTTTGAGTACTTATGTCAGGAATTTTCGCAATTCATGAGAATGCAATATGATTCAGCAGATATAGGTAAATTACCGAAGTTAGAACAAATATACGAAGTATACAATAATAACCCTATCTTATCAAATTTAAAAAATAGTGCTATTCAAAGATATTGGGATACTTTTATTGTGGATGTGCTACTAGCTAACTTTGACAGACATAAGGGTAATTGGGCTTTTTTAGTAAATAAAAGTTCCGGTGAAGTTTCACTTGCGCCTACTTATGATTATGGTAGTACTTTATACCCTGCAATTGGTGACGATGGCGTAGTTAACATTCTTAATGATGATAAAGAGATTTTAAAGCGAATTTATGTATTTCCTAATGCTGCTTTATTGATTAATAACATTAAAGCCAACTATTATGATATTCTAACTTCCGGCTATGATACTAATTGTAGTGATGCTATAAAAAGAATTGTCCCGAGAATTGATATGGAAAGAATCAATTCAATAATTGATGAAGCTCCAATAATTTCTAAGCTGAGAAAGAATTTTTATAAGATTATGTTAAATGCTAGGAAAAAGCTTTTATTGGATAAATCATTACAAGTAGTAAATGCAAAGCAATTTAATTCTGAGGCATTAGACAGATTGAAAAATGGAAAGCCTTATACTGAAGAATTATTTGAACAAGATTATGCAAGAGGCAGGTTCAATGAGGATATTACAATCATACAAGAGCTGAGATATAAATTTCATATAGATAACGGTGTAAAGCATCTAGATGCCTTTAAATAACGGAAGTGAATATCATGTGTAATTTAGGTCAAAGCACAGTTTAAAAAGGTTACAAATGAGATAAGGAAGTGAAAAGTTTGGGAATAAATTACTTAATTAAAGAGGCACAAGTAAAGTATGATTAACAAGCTAAAAAAGTTTTATCATTGATACAAAAGAACATGATATGACAGCAATGTTACATCTTGATAAGTTTTAAGAATTATTTATAAAAGTTAGTGTAATAAGATAAATTCTTTTACGATTATTGAATTTACAGACCTTAAAGATAATTTTAAATCTTTATTAATAATTAATGTTGTAATGAAGGAAAAAGATTTCCAGTACAGCAGATAACCAAATAAATGTGTATGTTGAAGGAGGAATTTCTATGAAAAATTTCAAAAGAATCATTATTGCATTAATTGTAGCCTGTGTTGTTATTGCAAGCTGTCCGGTAAGTGGAAGCATTGTAGATGCTGCGACTATTAAGGTGAAATCTGGTGCTAATGTAACAAAGGTAGAGAAAAGTGGTAAAAAATATGTTGCGTATCGGGGGAAGCAGGCAGTTAAACCTAGAAAGGGCTGGTACAAGAAAGGTAATACACAGTATTACTTTGATGGCAAAAAGAATTATGCTACCTATGTGTGGTACAAGAAATCTGATAAGTGGTATCTTAAAAAGTGGAAGAGTGGTTCATATAAGAAGTATACTGGATATGCAGAATTAAGCAATGGCAAAACCTATAAGTTCAGCAAAGGTGTTAAAGGCAAGAAAGCTTCCGGAGTAGTAAAAGTGAGTGGAAAATACTATTATTACAAAGGCGGTAAGCAAACTGTTTATTCAAAAAGCTGTGATAAATGGAAAATTGGTAAAACACAGTATTATTTTGGAAAGGGTAATAAATCTGCAACATATGTGTACTATTCAGGTAAAAAGATACTTAAAAAATGGAATAAGACTAGTAAGCAATATGTTAATTACAACAAAGCATTCACTTTAAGTAATGGTACTAAGTATGTATTTAATAATGGTAATAGGGGAACGATTAAGTCCTCAGTTACTGCGGGTAGCAAAAATACAACAGCTGTTTACAGAAATGCAAAGGGTAACCCTAAAAATGTAACTAGTTGGAAACAGGTCAAAGGTGTACAGTATTACTTTAATAATGCTGCAACAGCATCTTTTAAGATTGAAAAAGATATGTGTTGGGTTTTTATAACTGATGCAAAAAATCAGGCTGCAGGTAATCAGGAAACAAACGATCATTGGGAGAAATACAGTGGTGTTGTTGATAAGGTGTACTATGTTAAGGGAAAGGTTAAACCCGCTGAAAAGGACACTGTTACTACTGATCAGTCTGGCTTGCTTGTAAAGTATGATGGTAAGGAGTGGAAGCTACTTACTGGAACTTATAAAAAGCTATACTATGTAAATGGCGATTATGCCAGTGGTATTGTTGATGGCAAATACTACAAGAAAGGTAAACTTGCTACCGGTATCTGTAATGATAAGTATTACAGGGACGGCGTTTTAGGTACTGGAAGCTACAATGACAAGCGATACTCCAAGGGCAGCTTACTTACTGGTGATTACAAGAACAAATTCTACAAGAATGGTGAACTTTACACCGGTATGCGTAAGTCCAATGGTAAATACTATGTCAATGGTGAACTTGCTACTGGAAGCTACGAAAATAAATACTACAAGGATGGCGAACTTTACACTGGTGTTTACAAGAGTAAATACTACAAGGATGGTATCTTAGGCACTGGCACTTGTAATGGCAAGTTCTACAAAGATGGTGAACTTTACACTGGTATACGTAAGTCTAATGGCAAGTACTATGTAGATGGTGTGCTTGCGAATGGTACTTATGATGGCGTGAAGTATGTAGATGGTGTAGCGCAGAGTAATGACAGCAGTGACAAGGATGAAGAAAAGCTTACTGAAGGAGAATTCAGAACTTCTGGCGGTAAATTGCAGAAGTGCCAGTATGAGCTAGCCAATGGCAGTGTTGGAGAATTTCCTAAACTTTGGAACTTTGATGACGGTGATATGATTTACAGTGATGAATCAACATTCAAACTTTCAGAGCATCCTAATATGAAAAAGGAGAATGGCAAATACTACACATTAGCGTGGAGAGATTACACTGGTGAGTATGAGAGCAAGTTCTATGAAGCTGGTAAGCATGTAGACTATAAGTTGTATGGTGCAGATGGTAAGTTATACACTGGTTGGTGCAGACTTTACAATCCAAGCAATTGGGAATACGCAAAGTGGATTCATGCAATCAACGAGAAGCAGTATTCTAATCTGTTATATGTAGAGAGTGGTGTTGTAAAACAGTACTATGTATATGAGGGCGATGAAACCCATGTCTGGTGTAATGAATGTGGATCTGATATGACACTACAGGGCGTAGGGGAAGCTGATCATGCAGATATATGCCATAAGGGAACTATTATGCCTAAACTTTATTGGAGCGGTGCAACACACAATACTGGTCCAGTATACAAGTACACTAATAATGGCAAGACATACTGGGTAACTGCTCCTCATAATAATTTCTACCGTTGGGATGCTACAAAGAATCAGTATGTTGAGCATTTTAGAACAAATTCTGATCAGACTGGTAGAGAATGTGTTGATTCTGATGCTTCTTCAGAATTTTACGGTAGCTTTATTGGTCTCAGTGTCGTTTATTCAAGCGATGATTGGAAGATTGGACAGTGCTCTATTGTTCTTGTTAATAATGATATTGTTCTTAAATAAACTTAGATTATTCCCGCAAACTGAAAATCTTTTTGGAGATTTAAAATCTTTGAGATTTTCAGTTTGTGTGAAAATCTAAGTTTATTTTAATTTCGGTGAGGTAACTGTAAAAGGTTACCTCATTATTTTATGTTTAATTTGAATCATTTACAAGGAAAGGAAAATGCATTATGGCTATCTAAAGGAGGTAGCTATAATGCTAGGTGTTGTTAAGTTAAGCTAAAAATTACATTCTTCTCTTTTTTGAAAAAGAAAGGGAGGTGTTTTTAGGGAAAGGAAACGTATGAGTAAAAGAATGATAAAAGCTTTGAGGAATAAATATGTTTATGTAGATATAGACGGCACTTTAGCTGAATACCGCTTTAATAATCATGTAAGTGCAAAAGATGGGACTACTAACGGGCAAACTAGAGAAGAGATAGAGAATCATATTTTTTTGCATAGTAGACCATTAAAATCTATAATTAAAACACTTAAAAGAGCAAAACATGATGGGATTTGGATATGTGGTGCTATCATATCAACTGTGGAATTACAAGACAAAATTGTATGGCTTAAAGAAAACTGCAAGGACATTGAGTTCAACGGTAAGTTTTGGTTTGTGCCAGAAGAATATTGGGATTCGTTTCTTAATTATTTTGATCACTATAATAGTTTAATTTACAAGGTATCTAAGGATGATACTTGTATTGAAACTGAATATGGCGCAATTATGAAAGGTTCTAAAACTCGCATATGGGACTGGATTGTAAGTCATAATTTTACTGAGCTAGAAAAAACTGTATTTATTGATGATGTGTTACCTTATTTAAAATACGCAGAAGAAAAAGGTGTTACGGCCTATCATATAAGTAGTTTTGTTGAATAATTACTTACAAAAGAAGAAGAATTTCTGTTCCCAGATTCAGCTTTTCACTATTGGGTGAATTTGGACTTTAAAAGCATGTGCGGTCAGCGCACAATAAAAAATGTCTACCAAAGCTTTTATAGCTCAATAGACATTTTCTTTTGATTTTGTAATCTCTTACTCAATGCCTGCTCAGATACTAGTAGTTGTCTCTTTAATTATTTACAAGGAAAGGAAAATGCATTATGACTATCTAAAGGGGGTAGTTATAATGCTAGGTGTTATTATGGATTCAATCAGAAAGAACGGTTTAGATGCTCAGTATTTATGTAATTTTGTTAATTATTCTATTTATTTGAAATCGCTTCTAAGTAGCTACAAGCTAGCTAAATCTCATGATATTTCAGACGATGTTGATATTTTCATGACAAATTTTATAAGTGATATGCGAAACCTGTACAGCTTTTTAATAGATTCTGAGGAAAATTATGAATTAACAGAAGAGGATTTTCTTTTAGATGGTAAGACGAAAGCAGCCTTTTTAGCAGCTTTAAAGACCTTTTTCCGGGATAAGATTCAGACTGTGGAAGAAAAGGAATATTGTAAATTTAAAAGCCTTCTATTCAGTCTGCTTGAGTCATTACAGGCATTGCAAAAAGTGTTAAAAAAGTTCTATTGTAATATTATTACAATAAATAAAGCAGTGGATGATAATTTGATCGGTCCTGTATTGATAAAAACTGTGTTAAGTCTGAAGAAATCTTACTTAGAAGAAATGTGCAAATCTTATACAATTTCCACGAGAGTTGTAAACACTCTTGATGGCACAACAGATTGGTATCAGAATAATATGCGCGAGATCGCATTAATATATGATTTTGATTACGAGCATTTAATTTATATGAGTGCCTCGGATTTATGCACAGATAATGGAAGCACCTGTGCAACTTATGTAACAGGAAAAGGTCTATGCTTTTCAGATTCTTTTGTTGGGAGTCATTTACTACTTGGTATTCCGACACAAACAGATATGGAGATTGCTATGAATCTGTGTGGTGCATACCCTGCGATTACACTAGATGTCCTAAAAAGAGAGAATGAAGTTCTGTTATCGCAGAAAGCTAGACAGATTGGTATTGTAGTGTCTGAACGTTATTACAGTACTATGGATCTGAATGATAAGCGTGGTGTTAAAGCTTACAGCGAGTATGCAGAGTTACCTGTGTATGTTGCCAGAAATGGTCGTTATGAAAAGATAACACTTTAGTAAATTAGACAGAGCAATTGTAAAAGGTTGCTCTGTTTTTATGTTTAATTTTAGAAATTGGAGGGAATTTTATGATTCGGATTCAGCATTATCGATATCTGGGTAGTAAAGATAGAGAAAGACTAAGACAGATTTATGAAGAAAGCTTCCCGGTAGATGAAAGATTTGATTTTTCAATTCTAGTAAGATGTGATAAAGAAACCAATGTACATTTAAGTGGCATACTGCTTGATGATCTTCTTGTTGGGATGCAATTTACGGTAGTACTACCAAATGATGCTACATACTTAATGTATTTTGCAATTGATGAGACATATCGAAACCTAGGTATAGGTTCAAATGCATTACAAAAACTAGTGATTACTAATGATAATGTGCTATTAAGTATAGAAAAACCGGTTGATGAGATTACCATGAGAAGAAGATATTTTTATTTGAGGAATGGTTTATTTGAAACCAAAACATTCTATGAAGATACGGGAGTGCAATATCAGGTTTTAACTTCCTGTTTTGGTTATGAGCCTGATGCTAGGGAATTAATAAGTAGATATAAATGCATGACTAGCAGTAAAAGAATTTGGAGATTAATAAAAAATACATTTAATACAGAATCATTATTTTATGTTTAATTTAAAAATTGGAGGGAATTTTATGGAAAAAGCAATCAGACAGTTTCGTGGAGATTTTTTCTTTTTGAGCAATTTTTATAATTGCCCAGTAGCATACAAGCAGCTCACTTATACTAATAATGAGGCAGCTTTTCAGGCACAGAAATGTGTAAGTGATACTGAGAGAATTCAGTTTACGAAGCTAAGTCCAAGTGAAGCCAAGAGATTAGGCAGGCGAGTAAGTTTACGGAAAGACTGGGAAGACGTCAAAGTATCCATTATGGAAGAAGTCGTGCGTGCAAAGTTCACACAAAACGCAGAACTTGCAGACAAATTACTTGCTACAGGTGACGCTCACTTAGAGGAAGGTAACACTTGGGGTGACAGAGTTTGGGGGACAGTAAATGGTATTGGAGCAAATCAGCTTGGCATTATCTTGATGAAGATACGAGATGAGATCGGAAAGTCAAATATAAGATAGATCAATAAGGTGAGATAACTGTAAAAGGTTATCTCATTATTTTTAGGAGGAGAATGTATTATGAATACATATTTAGTACCAACCACAGCAGCATATTGTTATGAGCCATATGATTATATTTATCTTGTTTATGCTGATACACCACATGAAGCATACATAAAAGCACGTAACAAATTACAAGGAGAATACATACCACAAGAATTATTGTCTTATGAATCATATCCATTTCAGTTATACAAACCAGATGATACTGCTACTTTTCCGTTTCATAGTTCAAAGAAATATGATATACTTACAAAAGCATTAAAAAACACAAGAGGAGCTGAATATATGTCATATTTTCAAGTTGATTGGGAACCATATGTACAGAAGTTAAAAGAAAAAGCTGCTTCAGAGAAGTGGTCCAATTCCACATATACTAATGATGGTATATTAAAAAATTATATTGCAAAGACTCATGAGAGGATAGTAGCAGAGAAAAAGTTAGCAATCGGTAAAAATTATGCAGTCTTTAATACGGGTCTTTTTACTGAATATGATGAGGTTATTTATGCCTATCAGAAAAACAGCACTATACAGTTTTATAACGGATATGACTTGAATTTGCTGGGAGTAAAAGAGAGACCAGAACGGGCTGATTATTTCAAGAAACCTGAGCTGCTTTTATTTGATTGGCATTATCCAATTGACATTCAGTATCAACATATTTTGGAAGATGAAGAAAATAGGAGTAGATTGCCAGCAGAATTTTTTAAGAGAGGTAATGTTGTAAGTAATTTAAGCGGATCAATTGAGACTATGAAGAAAAAAGTATCAGCAAATTATCGTTTAGCTGTACCACAATTTTACAAAGGCAGAATACAATTATTACTGCCATTGTGCTTGCTGTCAGATAAAAAGCCGGATGTTGCTATCGTAGTAACAAAGAAGGATACTTGTTATCAAGGTCACACATGTTTATCATTAGACATGGCTTATAATAATGCTAGACTCATTGCAAAACCAGAAGCAACCTGGTTATTAAGCTAATAGTGTGGGGTAACTGTAAAGGTTACTCCATTATTTTATAAAAAGGAGGAATTTCATGAAAAAATTGGATAGATCTAATTCAGATGATGCAAAACTTTGTGCATTGCTAAAAGAGTCTTTACTCAATGAGAAAGAAGCCTATGACTATGTTCAGAAAACTATGGCATACAACTCAAATTTTATAGATGGAAATTTTCTTACCTTTGAACAGGTGGAATCTCTCTATAATACCGGTAGCATAAGTACAAGAGAGGGATCTATGCAGGCAAAGTCTTTAGCAGAAATCCAAGTACATTTTTCAGCTTTTAATTATTTGGTTGGAACATTAGATGAACCATTATCAGAAGAGATTATCAAAGCTTTTCATTATTGTCTGAAGACTAGAGTTTATGAAAACCATTTGAATAAATTCCCTGTTGGTGAGTATAAAAAGTTTGTCAATATAGTTGGCGAAATGCAGACAGTATCTCCTGTAGAAGTGTCAACTGAAGTGAAAGAGCTGTTAGAAAGATATTCCAAAGAAAAAGTAGATCTAGATTCATTAGTAGATTTTCATACTGAATTTGAAATGATTCATCCATTCCATGATAGTAATGGTGTAATTGGCAGATTAATTTTGTTCCGGGAAGCTTTGCGTAATGATATATGTCCGTTTATTATATTTGGTACAAGTAGAGAGGACTATATAAAGGCTATAGAAATAGCGCAACTGGGTGATACAACTCAGTTACACGGATTGTTTCAAAAGGAACAGAGCGAGTACAGAGATCAGCTGTATACGGCGTTAGGATTCGCTTAGAATAAAAATAAGTTAATGGAAATATTTATATGAGGTAGTTATGAAGCTACCTCATTTCTTTTTAAAATGACTAGGAGGTTTAACTATGGGATATGTAAATATGTTTGAGTCAAAGAGTGACAATGAGTTAATAACTCTTTATGAGCAATTTTTAGATGGAGTAGCTAAGCATGGATTTTCTTATGATAATGATCTTGGAAGAATTAAGTTAGAGTATGAAAAAACTTATGGAGCCAGTGCAATGCTTATGCTCCAGGTTGAAATGACCAGTGCTATGGCCAGTAGATGGTATCATACGAAGCAGATTAATGATAATAGTTTGAGAAAGATGGAATCATTTGACAATTAGCAGCTTTATTTATGATGATTGCTAATAAAGAACATTTTGCTCTCTTTGTTATTGGAAGCCGGAAAATAGGTTAAAATTTTTTATTAATAAGTAAGCTAATAAATAAAAGATGCATTTTGCAATAGGGTAGTTTGGGGCTACCCTATTATTTTTATTAATGTATAAAATAATTAGGGGGAGTTAAATGAAAATAAAAACTAGTTATTTTTATCAAATAAGAAATTTTAAACCATACCAGATTCCATTGAGCACAGCGATTAGTGATCCTGCTTGGTATCATTCAAAGACAGAAGACTATTATATTGATAAAAATGGTGTTATTAATGGTTTAAGAATTGGTATGCTACAACCACAAAGGTCATTAGGCTATTTGTGTGGTGGTAAAAACTGTATGCAAAAACCAGATTCTTGTAAGTTCCTTAGAGCATACTATGATCAATTATGCTTACTTGATCTTAAGAAACTTATGTGTTTGCTTGAGCAGACAGCAGATGTGATGCAGGATTTTTTAAAATTTGGAGAAGAACCAGAAATTATTTTAATTGTTCATGAAGCACCAACAAATCCATGTAGTGAAAGAAAAGTAATACAGCAGTACTTTAAAGAGCATGGGATTGCGTGTACAGAATTTAGAAAGGAGGAGTACAAATGAAAGAAATTCCATATTACAGTTACGAGAAGAAGCATAAGTGTAAGTGCGGAGGTAATTTCCGTTATATTGGCACCGTAAACTACACTGATCGACTGGAGTGTGTAGCTTGCCATCAGGAATTTTTAGTAGATGCAATTAATCGAGTAAAAGCAGACGGATCTACTGGATTTTTTGGGTATGAAAACTTTAGAGAGGCATAATGTGTGACAGAAAATTAAATTATCAGGAGGTTAATATGAAACAATATCGTGAAATTGCTCATTGTAGGAATGCAGAAGATAAAGTCATATATGTGATACTATTTAATAGTGATATTAAGAAGTATGAATATGTATCATGGGATTATTTTTGTCAATTGGTTCAAAATGAGAAAGTTCAATTTTTCATTTGGGATTACTACAAAAATGAGCCTATGGTTTATTATTCTGATGAAGAATTAAATTCTATGGCAAAAGCTGATAAAAAATTGGTGCAATATGCAAATAATATTGATGATTATTTTGCTAATGATGTAATCATAAGTGAAAGTAGCATGCAACTACTTTTGGATGATATTACTGTTATTGCTTCTGCAGTAGCTCCTTTAAAGGTTCCTTTGGTAGGAACTGTAATGCCAGTACTGCTGATTGGTACAAGACAAAAATTAGCTCAGGTAGTTGCTGAATTATCACAAAAATATAAATCTTCTGTATTTGAATGTAAAGGGTGTACGTATTTTCATTTTAA
>ULWW01064987.1_pt1 | contig 15868 bp, 19 predicted proteins | sample 1960741 | NCBI WGS metagenome assembly ULWW01 (sample SAMEA4835823, study PRJEB28245) | human gut metagenome | biome: gut microbiome; material: fecal sample | place: Denmark | collected 2008
AGACCCCCCTTATTGAGAATGGTTCCCATTAAGCCGCGACACGCCGGGCAAGTTTGACGTGTGGCGTGTCGTGTGCTAGCGAAAAATGGAACGGGGGAAAACGTGCCGTGTCGGCGTGTCGTGTTTTGCGGGTGCTAGTATTGGTGTTGTCAACAAAAAACAAACAAAAAATAGGAGTGATTAAAATGCTTAGGTGTAGTTTTATGAATTATTATTGTGTTCGTCGTTTACTTGAGATGGGTTATAGTTATTATGATTTTGTGGAATGTTACGTTGATTTTGATGGAATAGTGCATGTGTTTCCAATTGGTTATACGTGGGATAATATGGTGTCTTTTGGTGATAATGTAAGTATGGTGTTTCTCGGTTATAGTAGGAGACATTGGGCGTGATGGATTATCATAGTTGTAATGGTCGTAAGCGTTTTTTATATAGGTGGTAGACTGGTGTTGTTTGGCCTATTAGCTCATTGGTTAGAGCGGCATTCTTATAAAATGTGCGGGCCGGGTTCAATTCCCGGATAGGCCACGGTTGTTGAGAATCGTTATCATTATTGTTAGTGTGATATATTAGGTCACGACATGCCGTATGACATGTCGTGGCCTTTTTTGTATGAGGTGTATGCATATGGATATGAGTTCCATTGCTACCCTTGTGGGTAGTGTTGGTTTTCCGATTGTTGCGTGTTGTGGAATGGCGTGGTTTATTGCTACGACGTTTCGCGATTTTAACAATTTGATGACGAAGAACAATGTTTTGACCGAAGAGCTTATCGCTTTGCTTAAGAATGATAAAGGGGGTGATGTTGATGAAACGAATATGGCATAGTATATTGGCGTGCGTATGCGTGTTGTCGTTGGTTTTCGTACCGTCTGCAAGCGCGGATATGCGTGGTTTTGACGTGAGCAATTGGCAGTGTAATATCGATACGTATGCGCTGGACGCTGATTTTGTTGTGGCCGGTACGACTTGGGGTGTAGGCGGTTTTAATAATGTCTGTCTGGTCAATGGCATAAATCAGGCCGCAAATTATCAGCTCGGTCGTGCAATAGACAGCGGCAAGAGCATAGGCGTATATCACTATGCAATGGGCAATGACGCTGTTGCCGAAGCTGATTTTTTTGTGGACAATGTCGCCGGATATGTCGGGCGTGCCGTGCTTGCATTAGACTGGGAGGCTGATGATAATCCGCAGTTTGGTAACGGCACGTGGGTCGAGACTTGGGTGCGGCGCGTGTATGACCGCACGAAAGTATGGCCTATCGTTTATACGGGGGCGTATTCGTTGGGTCAGCTCACGCCGTATGTACGTGAGCATTGCGGTGTTTGGGTTGCACAATATGCGTCGAACGTGCCGACTGGTTATCAGGAGAGGCCGTGGCTTTATGGCGCGTATGGTGAGGCAATACGACAGTATACATCTAACGGTTACGTGTCGGGTTATGGGCCTCTTGATTTGAATTATTTCAGGGGTGAGCGGTGGCAATGGGACGCCTATGCGCGTGGTGAGCGTGATGGCGGTGTTTCGACCCCGGCACCGGAACCGGTGCCGGACGCTGGTGGCGCGTCTACGTGTGTCACGGTCGGGCCGGGTGACACGTTGGCCGGTATCGCGGCGGCGACTGGTTTGTGGCCGTGGTCTGATTGGACGGGGTATGCGTCTGGTAATCCCAATGTGATATATCCCGGCGAAACCGTTTGCTATGGCGGTGGCACTGTAGCGCAGTCAAGCACGAATACGGTACGCACGTATACGGTGCAACCGGGTGATAGTTTGTGGTCTGTTTTCGGCGTTGATTGGTCACGTGTCGCGTCGGTTAATGGTTTGTCTAACCCGAGTTTGATTTATCCGGGTCAGATTTTGCGTTACTGATAACCATTATTAATAATCGGCGTGTCGCTTTTGCGCGCGCCGATTTTTATGTTATAAATATATGTGTTAGCAAAAAAATGTTAACAGAAAAAATAGATACAAAGGATAATAATATGCGCAAGATTCGTAAGGTAATCGCTGATAGCGATATCAGCTACTATGACCAAAACGGCGAGTTGAAAACATTCCACACTATCGGAAATATTCGCACCGTTGAAAAAGCAATTAAGGCGCTTATGGACGCGGGTATCGTCAACGTCCTGATTGATGATATCACCGTACACAAGACAACGTATGCAATGGACGTTGACACGTACATCGAACACGCCGAACGTATCGTAACCGACAACGATAACGACAACGATACCGACAACGATAACGACAACGATAACGAACCCGAGTTCTGATTTTGGAAGGAAACATCATGACCAAGAACAATGAACAGATGAACGACACCGCTAATGAAACCGCTCAGACCACTGTAGACAATTATCGTTACATTTGTACGATGGACAACAGCACTTTTGAGGGCAAACGTGCCATTGTCAACGCGTGTAACAACGCAGCGTCATTGAACGCTATCGGTGACACGCCGCTAACGGTCATTGGCGCGTACACCGTGCCGGGCGTGCGTTCTCAGACGAGACAGAAGTGCGTTAACGTCTATCTTTTTGCAAACGACGGTAATACGTATTTCAGTCAGTCACAGGGCATTTATCGTAGCGTGTTGGATATTTATGACATGTTCCCCGATTTTAACGCGCCTAACGGTATCCCCGTGGTAGTGAAAACGACACCGCTCGGTGGTGGTAGGTCTACAAAATCGCTTGAAATTAAGTAGTTTGAAACGAGAAAAAAAGCGCCATAAATAATATGGCGCTTTTTTTTATGAGGGTGGTGAAAAATCATGCCTAGGGCGCGTAAACAGGCGGACGTTTTAACCGCGAAACGCAAGCGCGTGATTCGCGCGATAAACAGTCTGAAAAAAAGCATTACGGATACTATGCCCGAGAGTGAGATAAACGCGCGTCGGAATTATATCCGGCGGCTTGAATCGCAGTTGAAAAAAACATATGTCGGGCGCGTGAGTAATCGCGCCATGCGTGAGGAATTATATCAGCGCGCCAATGAAGTCGCTGATACGCTTGTGCGACAGGTGGGCGAGGTGCGCGGCGGCAAGGGCCGTGCAATGGAACGCAGACGGTCGTTTAACATTTTCCGCATAGAAATGAGATTGGCGTCCAAGGGGCAACCGAGCGTATTGGGTGAGCTTGGTCGGGAAAAAGTCAAGATTTTTTGGCGATACACACAAAACATATGGCAGAAGCCGAATATTCCGCCGGACAAACGATTGGAGTCTGTCATGAAGGCATATGACGCGGACTCGTTGAGTGGGCTTTTTGACACCATTATGGCGCGAAATGAAAAAGTACTACAGTACGCCAAAAACATGAAAGCGCATACGGGCGAGCTGGAGGATTATACGGATACCGACGGCGGTAGCCCGATATGGCTCGTAGCGGTTTCCCCTGATGTGGTACGATGAAAGCGCGCAAGGACTACAGAATCGCGGCGATATTTGACACTGAAACCACGAATATCGGTGAGGGTGCCGAAACACGCGCGTATCCGATATTATATATTTTCAACGATATGCGGGATACCCCGTTGGAATCGTATACGCCCGATACGGACGATGTACGTTTTTACCGGCGCACGTCCGAAGCGTTAGCGTACATTGATGATTTGATTACGTATGGTCGTGCGCATGGTTATGTGCCGATAATCGCGGCGTATAATCTCATGTTTGATATGCAAACTCTCATGCTGGAATTGGCGCAATCGTATACGATTGAGGTCAACGCACAGACCGCAACAAGCGTGTACACGCTTGATTTGTGCGTTGATGGTAATGTGGTGTGCCGTTTTTGGGATACGTTTTATCTCGAAATGGGCGGCCTACGCGCTATGGGTGAGACATGCGGCCTTCCCAAAGCGGTGGGCGATTGGGATTACACGCTAGTACGCACACCTGAAACGCCGTTGACCGAGGAAGAACTGTTTTACGCGCGGCGTGATGTACAGGTGATACCGCAGTATTTGCAATGGCTGTTGCGCGCGAACCATTGGCTCACGCCCGACATGCTGGGTTGCCGCGTACTGACCAAAACCTCGCTTGTTCGGCAGATGGCGCGCCGTGAGATTGGCGGACGGCGCGTCACGTTGCAAGGCGGCAAGAAAATCACTTTGCAACGCGCCTATGAAATGACGTGCAATCAAGAGTTTCCTAAAAACTATGAGTCCTATGCGTTGCGCAAGGCATGTTTCCGTGGCGGTTTGACTTTTACGAGCGCTAAAACCGCAAGCGTTGTCGTTGATAACGTGGCGTCTCTTGACGTTACGTCAATGCACCATGCGTTCATCAACGGGCGACGCTTGCCGGTTAAATTCGCGGTTGCCCCGCCGGAAATTTTGCAAATCGCGTGCGAGCGTATCATTAGTACGCCGCTTGAAGATGTATTACGTAATTATAGTGACCCGTTTCGCACGGGGGTACATGTTGCGATACGTTTTACAAACCTTAGATTACGGGAAAACACATGTTTTGCCGATTGGGGCATTGCAATCTGCCCGCGCTCAAAATTCGTGCGGACGTTGCAAGCGGACACCGATTACAGCAACAACGAACGCGCGAAAACACAGGAAAACAGTGTAAGGGCGCACGGCTACATTGATAGTGCCGTTAATCCGACGTTTGCTTTTGGAAAATTGTATCGGGCGGACGAATGCATTTTGCACGTTAATGAGATTGAGCTGTGGAACGTGGCACAGGTGTACGAGTTTGACAAAATGCATGTATTGTATGGCGAGGCCACCACTAAGACGATTGTACCGCCCGATTACGTGACATTGCAATCAAATATGCTGTTCGCTCGGAAAACCGACGTTAAAAATCTGATTAAACATTATCATGCGGGAACACCGTATACGGGTGATATACCCGAGTCGATACCCGAGGGAATCGCACGTGACGCTAGGACGGGTACGTTGAGCGTGAAATTTTTGCAATCCTATTACGGTAGCACCGTTAAAGGACAATTCAACGGTATCTATGGCACACAGGCGCAAGACATCATGAAGGCAGATTACCGTGTAACGGAAACCGGTGAACTGGAAGTAGATAAAAACACGGTCTGCACTCCCGAGAATTTCGCGAAAAAGCGGCCGAAGACACCGCGCGTGCTGTACACGTATGGTATGCGAATCGTAGCCGGGTCACGTATGCACCTAGTGATAGCCATGATGTTGATATATCGGCGTTTCGGGAACCGCGTCACCGTCACGGGCGGCGATACCGACAGTCTTAAAATCAGTTGCGCCAATGACGTGACCGACGCGGAACTGTTGGACGCGCTCGAACCATTGCACACCGCGATAGAAAACGCAATCAATCTCACCATGAGGCGCGTCCGAAACACCGCGCCCGACATGGCGTCAACGCTTGACCATATCGGCAAGTTCGAGGTTGAGGACTGTGGCGGCACCACTCGTTACGCCGAACACGTGGAACTGTGGAACAAGGCGCGTGTAAGTCTGGATATGTCCGGGCGCGTGCATGTCACGTGCGCGGGCTTGCCACGGCCCGACGGCGTGTACACCATTGAGGACTGTATCGAGGACATTATGCACATGGGTCACGGTTTCGCGGAAACGATACGGGCGGCACTGGGTTATGACGTGTTGGTCGATTATGAGATTTGCCATACGTTGCAACGCAACCGCCCGCATGTGTGGGATAGGTACGTCGGCACCGTCACCGATTATCGGGGTGCGACATATCATGTTGACGCGCCCGAGGCGATAGCGTTGTATCCGTCCGGCAGATGGCTGGGGGAATCGGACAAACAGGCCAACGGCGAGAATCTTGCATACATGCGGGACGTATATAATAGGAATGTTGAGACATTGCCGCGCGAACTTATTGTGCGGGACGGCAGACCTATGATTGTGAGCATTGATGGCGAAATATTACTATGACCGGCTTAAAACCGTAATATTACCGCGAAACGCAGACGTTAATATGATTATCGGCGCGCGCGGTTTGGGTAAAACCTACGGTATGAGAAAATACATGATAGAGGATTATTTGAAAAACGGATATTGTTTTGCGGAAATCGCCCGTTTTCGTGAGGAAAACAACGATGTCGCCGCTGACTATTTCGACCGTATTATAAAGGATAATATTTTTCCCGATTATGAATTTCGTACAACCAATAAAATAGCTGAAATACGACGGAAGAAAACCGGCAAAAAAGAAAATCCGTGGCGGATATGCGGTTATTTTATACCTTTAACCATGCAACAGCGAAAAAAGAAAAGCACATACGTGAACGTGCGCAACATTTGCATGGATGAATTTATCATTGATAATGACGATAGATATCATACGTATTTGAAAAACGAGTTTGAACAATTGGCGAAAATTGTGGATACCGTGACGCGTGAACGTGCCGATGATACCGAGCTACGTAAACCGCGAATATTCCTTCTGGGTAACGCTTGCGACGCATTCAATCCGTATTTTCGACGTTATGAAGTGCCCCTCAATCCCGAGTATGGTTTACAATGGCTTGACGGCAAGACATGCCTGTTTGATTACGTGCGGGACGATGAATACGCCGAGCAAAAGGCAAAGGACACTGTTGCGGGGCGTATGCTGAAAAACAATGATGATATGACAGCAAAAAACAAGTTTCGGCAATTTGATACAGATTTTATCGAAAAACCGCATAAGCACGCGAAACTCACTTATGTGTTCCGTTGGTTTCGGCAAGAATATGGGGTGTATGTTGATATGCGTTGCGGATATGTTTTTCTCTCTACGAAATACGACGGCGGCGCACATGTGCCATATTTTGCAATCACGCTAGATGATAACAAGCTTAACTATCTCACTGCGAATATGGCAAAAGAGTTGATTAAAAATCTTACATCGTATTACGCGCTAGGCTATTTGAGATATGACACGGTGGAAACACAACACGCCGTAAGTGAAATGTTAAAGAATTTCGGTGTAAAATAAATACGGCATACAAAGAGATACCACAGTGAGACCGCTAAAACATTGTCATTGATGTCCACGGTTGACTCCGCCAATGATATGGCCGTAAGGGATAAGCGCGCCGGTTGTTACTGTGAGTCATGTCGCAAGTATGCTATTCTTAAGTCGTATCGGCCCGTATCACGCCGATACGACTTTTTTCATATATGGAAGGAAAAACAAATGGATGACGAAACCACCGAGGAGAGGGACACCGCCGAACGTGATGACCTTACGGAGGGTGAGGCCCACCGTGAGGGCGAGTTCGATGATTTGCGCGACATGCTGACACGGTTGCTTGATAAAATTGACGCAATGAACGAACGAATCGACGGAATCTACGACAATTTCACGGACTCCGTGGCGCAGATGGTCGAAAACGGCGCAACCGTCAAGGAAACCGACGATGACGCGGCTGAAGCAATCGCGCAAGCGGCGGCGGAAGACTTGGAAAACCTCGATTACACACTGTAACGGATAGGAGAAAAATATCATGGCTGTAGACAATGCGACGATTTTGGATAAAGTCCGTACCAAGGGCACTGATGACTACCAGCAACGCATTCCGAGCGCGACGCAAACCGGCGTGGCGAATACCATGCGTTATCTGTTCGACCCCATGAACCGCCAATATTTGAATGATTGTGTGTGGAACATGGTGAACCGTATCGGACTCACCGTAATGGCGCAGAACGCGCCGTTTGAAAACCCGTTGGCGATTTTCAAGAAAGAGAATCTCTACTGGGGTTCGACCGTACAGGAAATCGCCGTCAAATGGATTAAGGCGCACGGGTACAAGGATGACGCCGAAGAGTTGCTGAAAATGCACCGCCCCGAGGCCGCCGTCTGGTTCTACGAGATGAACCGCCGTGACCAGTACCCGATATCATGGACAGAAGACGAATTGCGACAGGCGTTCGTGGATGACTTCGGTTTGAACCGTTTTATCGCGCAAATCATGGAGACCCCGCGCAACAGCGATAATTACGATGAGATGAACATCATGCTTGCGCTGATTAATCATTATGAGCAAAATCTCGGCTTCTACAAGGTACACCTTGATAGTATCCCGAGCGATGAAACCACCGCCAAGACACTGCTCAAGGCGTTGCGTTCGACCGCCGGACGTATGCAATTCCCGAGCACCCAATACAACGCGCTGAACGTGACCGACATTCCGGCATATGCTAACCCACAGCAAATGGTGTTGCTGATTGAGCCGGAATATCTTGCGTCGCTTGACGTTGACGCATTGAGTGCCGTGTTCCAGTTGGACAAGGCCGAAGTGCCGTATCGTATCGTTCAGGTTCCTAGCCTCGGTATCCCCGGTGCTGTTTCGTTGCTTGTTTCGGCCGACTGGTATCAGGTGCGCGATATTATGTATGGCACCACTCAATTCTATAATCCGCAGACCTTGAGTAACACTCTGTTCCTCAATCATTTCGGAATTTACGGCGCGTCGCCGTTCACCCCGTGCGCGTTGTTCACGACCGACGCGGGTACCAGTATCACGGTCGTGACGCAGACCGTGACCGGTTTCACGCTGACCCCGATTACGGGCGACGTCAAGGCGGGCGACGTGGTACAGCTCACGCCGAAGCTCACCGCCACCGTGACGCCGACGGGCACCGCAATCGAGGTTGCGCCGAACTCCGCGACATACGAGGTGTCGGCCAAGCACGCCACGAAGGATACGACCCCGGGTGCGTCGTTCGAGCTCGATGTCAACACGTTCGTCGATGACCAGTCACGCTTGCATGTTCAGCGTAACGGTCTCACGAAGGGCGACATCATTACCGTGACCGGCACCGCGACTTACGTCAACCCGACCGGGAAGACCACTGAACATAAGGCCGAGTGCACTTTCACCGTCAAATAGTCTCTATGTTAGAATGGGTGGTGTTTCACGTGAAACATCACCCATTTTTTCGTATATAAAGAAAGATATGATATGGACTTCCCACATTTGCAAAACGCAACGAAGTTCCCCGATACGGACACGCGCGTGTACGAACAGTACCGCAATGTTTTCGACTACAATGTTTGGACGCCAAACACGGTAATAAAGTTGTGCCGCGTGAACTGGTACGATGATTATCATGATGTAGTGAAATTCCCGAACGATACCGCAAGGGACGCATGGTTCGACGCGCTGGACGGGGAAACCGTCAAGCTCACGACTAACATGTATATCGCACGCGCCGATACGGACGGTATAAAATTGCCCGTACCGTATATGACGGCGCAACGGTATAATTACATTGTCGTTGATTTTTCGCATGACATTATTAATACGCCGTATCAGAAAACCGACGTGCAGACACGCTATCACTTTTTCATCACCTCTGTACGTGCCGAAGCGCCGAACACGACAACATGCACGCTTGCGCGTGATGTATGGACGGATTATATCAACAGCACCACAATCAGCGGTTTGCTGTTGTCACGCGGACACGCGCCGTTGACGGAAACGACACCGCAAAAACTGTTGGATAACCCACGGGCCAACTGTCGTGATTTTACGTTGCCCGACGTTGATTATGGCAACGCGGCCACGAACATCAAAAAAAGCACGCCTATCAATTTGCAAAACGGTACAAGATACATATGTTTGACCGCAACGTTTTCCCCGCAACAATTGCAATCAATGAGCAATATGCGCGGTGCAAACGTCACGGATACCAGCCCGTCATACACTAACGCCGACGAAACTGTCAACGGTTTTGTGTGGGGTGCCGGGAACATAAACACGTCAAACGTAACCGGCGCGGGTACGTCATATAATTCCATTGATAATCTCACCGCAAGCAACGTGTACATGTACGCGCTGGAATCATCCAAAGTATCGGGTGATTATTTTGATACGCTGTTTGCGTATTATCCGCATATCATGTCACAAATAGTATCTGTTTTCGTTGCCACGGCGAACATGATGCAATTAGGAACCAGCACTACGGTTAATGATGTGGCATGGCATACGGTCAGCGGCGCGCGCACAAAACTAGCGGACATTAATCTAACCACAAATGACTTCGGTTATTCGCCGGAATACGCCAAAATAACACGACTGTACCTCGCACCCTACGCGCACTTGGAAATATCCGACAATATCGGCAATAAAACCCGAGTGGAAATAGCGGAATGCGGCCACCTCTCGGCGCAAGCCGTCACGTCATTAAGCTACCCGATACTACGACAACTCGCATGGCTTGACGGCGTAGGGGGCGACGGCGACACGTCCATAACCATCAACGCCATCAACGGGGCCACCATTATCGCCGACGTGCCGAACGCGGACGCGCTCAAAACGCTCATATCCCATGACATACCGACATATGCGTTGCAACGCCGCGCAATCGACGCGCAACGCGCCGCCACTTACAATGCCGCCGTAAGTCAGGCACGGCAAAACGCCATGCTGACATATGAAAACGGCGCACGCTCGGCTAATGTCAGTCAGGCAAACACGTATCGTAGCAGTGCGGCGACGGTATCGAACACCGCACGCGCGAATCAACGCGACACCGAGATAAAAGACGAGTCCAATAGTGTACGGTCGGATAATCTCACATACTCGAACACACGCCAAACCGCTGACTTGAGCACTAGCACGGGCAAAATCAACCGTGATGTACGTAATGATAATACACTACAGAATAAAGCTTTTGTGGAAGGCACCCAAACACAGGCGATAACAAACGTGGCAAGCGCGATAGGCTCAATAGCGGGGGCCGCGGTGGTAATCGGCACCGGGGGCGCGGCCTCACCGGTGGTGGCCGGCGCAATGGCAATCGGCGGCGCGGCGCTTCAAGGCTACAACACCGGTATTGCAATCACTAACAGTCAGGAACTCAACGCAACGTCCAATTATGTTGCAACTGATAAAGCGAACACCGCAATACAGGCCAACACCGAGCAAACACAACATGCCATAACGCAAGCTACCGACGTGACCAATCGCGCGAACACGCAAGCCGATCGCGTTAACCAGTACAGCACAAGCGCGGCTACCGACATGACCGCCACAAGCACGGGCACGGCCAACACGAACGCGGGCGCGTCACGTGGTGTGACGGTTGACAACGCCAAACGTATCATGATGAACGCGCGCGACAACACGAATGCGTCATGGCGCGACATGCTCAATCATCCCGCGCAACCGGTCGGCGCGTATGGCGGTGACAATTTCAGACAGGCCACGGGGCTTGACACCATGACCGTGAAAATAGTCACGGAAGATAACGGCGCGATAGCGGCGGCGGGTGATTACATGCTACGCTACGGGATAGCAAGCAACAAACTCTACAACAAACCGACGCTGACAACGTGCAAGCATTACACGTATTGGCAGACCGCCGACATATGGACGATATGCCCATTGGCGCAAAACGAGCAATTGCAGACAATCAGGGATATTTTCAATACCGGTGTTACAATATGGAACAGGCCCGAGGAAGTCGGCGGCGACTTCGTACACGACAATCTATAAGGTGGGAAAATTGGGACGCAAACGAACGCATAAAAGGCCGTTGACCCGCGCGGAACTGGGTGAGCGCGGCGCGCCGGTATGGCAACAGTCCGAGACGCTCAATTCGCAAGCGTATTCTATGGCGTATTCTCAAATGTTGAATATCGCGTTATCACGGTTCAAATGGTTGAATCTGCCGAAAACGTGTGACGCTTGGTTTTTGGAATACAATCTATTGTATTTCGGTTACGCGACAATCGCGTTTCCACATAGCAAACCGGGAGTGTTTTTCAGTACGCAAGCGGTGACAACATCGAATTTCAACGTGTATTATAAGCCGAAGAAATGGGATAGCTACGGTATCAACGGGTGGCGTTTCCCGGTGAACAATTCAAATGGTGTTTTCATCTACGCGAACCGTGCCCGCACGCCGCTCATTCCAACCATCGAGTTTTTCGCGCATGAGATTGAAGATTTGTACATGACGCGACGGCAGAATCGCTTCAATCAGAAAACACCGTTTATTTTGGAGGTTCCAGCCGGTCAGCAAACGGCGGGTATCAACGTTATCAAGCAAATCAGCGGCGGTGAAATGGCAATCATGGCGACTCCCGGTTTCACGGATTCCATGAAGGCCAACGTGCTGAAAACCAATGTCGAATATATCGGCATGGAATTGCAGAACGACATACAAAACACGTGGAATTCGTTCTATCAAGCGCTGGGTATCAAAAACCTACCCTTGAAAATGGAACGGCAGACCGCCGACGAAATACAGGACTACGGCGAACCGACCGACCTACGTGCGCTCAGCGAACTGGAAGAACGCCGCGCCGCTTGCGATATTCTCAACACAAGATTTGCGAAATACCTCAAGGAACCGATACAAGTCGTGTGGAACGAAGACAACATCTCACGCAATTATGATTATTTGAACAATCTCGAACGATTGGACGGTGATGATAATGCAGAATGACATAGACAACTATCAGCCGTGCGAATCACGCGACGAATTTCATGGCGTGATGACGTACACGTTTGGCGAACTACTCGACGTGCCGGGCGGTGTTGACTGGGATAATGCCGCATGGTCATGGCGGGACGTTGCCTATGATGACACGCAATACACGCGATGTTGCCGTAAAATCGAAAACCGTTTCTACGACCGGGAACTAGGCGTCATGCCACCGTCAAGATGGCGACGGCACTTCATACGGCTCATACAAGAAATAATGCCGACATTGCGCCCGCTATATGCGCTTGCAGATAAAAACCCGGATATAATACTCAGCGATAGCGACATATGGCATAAAATGCGCACCGTGTTTTCAGATTTTCCCGCGACACAGCTCACCGAAAATCAGGATTACGCAAGCAACGCAACAGATAATCAATACGAGACAGTCACTAATGGCAATTTCATGGACAAAATCGAACGTATCCGAAACGGTGATTATGTTGACATTGACGTGTTGTTGCTTGACCATCTAGAATCATGTTTTAGCCCGTTATGGACTATAAACATAAACAATTACTAGTGAGGTGTTTTCATGGACGCCAATACATTAGCCCGAGTCGAAAACGAATATTCCAAGCTTACCGATTCCATCAATAAACTAGGTGATTATCTATTGAAACAAATGGACAAAAAGAAAACGCTGACAGATAATCACTATAAATTATTGATAAAACAATACGCCATCATGCAACAATACGCCGACGTTTTGGCGCAACGAATCAACCTCGCAAGGAAGGGAAAATAATGTTTCCATATCTACCGTTTTACTCGGTATGGCCGTACACGCCCGCCATACCCGCGTTCTACTGGAACGCCAAAAGCCAAGAAGAAATAATAAAACATATCGCGTGTGAAATTGACCACATAACGGCATATCTTGACGAAATTGTAACCGACATAAACAAAACACTGAACGACTACGATACAAGAATAAAAAACATTGAAGCACACCTAAACGATTATGCAATCGCCATAGCGCAAATACAGGAACAAATCGAACATATCGGAGATACACAACTGGTTTGGAACGTCACAAAAGGCGAATACACTGACAGTAAAACAGCGCTACGCGATTTGTACCGCGAACTAGCGGTGTACGGCGCGCGCGTCACTCAAATAGCCGATATCAACACCGGCAAACTATCCGAGCACCGTACCGACGAAACACCGGCAATCGGCAATCTTACTATATTCAATGACACCGTCCCACGTGTCACTAATCCAACCACCGGCGATAAATACCCGCCACTTTCATAAAAGAGGAGTATCATGGTTAACACCACGAATTATGCACTGGAAAAATATGAGGCGGGAAATTCCGCAAATCTACTTGACCAGTACAATGCGTCAATGGATAAAATTGACGAGGCCATAAAAAGCGTTAGCGATAAAGCGGACTTAGCGCTAAACAATAACGTACTACCGGACGGCCTAGCCGCATTCATAAAAGCGCTAGGTCTGAACGGGTCTAACGCGCAAACACTTGGCACCACTCTCAACCACATATTAAACCGTACCGGAACGGAAACTTTCACCGTTACCGACCTCGCCAAACTCAAGAAAACCGCCGAGGGCTATCCAATTCCGCCGGCCAAGTAAGGGCATACCATCATGGCAACAGAAACACCGTTCTATCATCTGCCGCTATACGAAACAGGCGACTTAGCCGACCTACGCGACGGATACAACGCCGCAATGCGTACCCTAGACCGCGTAATACATCAATTAAAGGTGCAAGAGGAAATAAATCACCCGACAAATCTCAGGAAGGACAACTAACATGACCGATTACACAACAAACTTCAATCTCGAAAAATATCAAACCGGCGACGCGGCAAACCTCAATGACCAATATAATGCGTCATTGGACATTATCGACACTAATCTCTATAAAATCAACACTAACGCAAACACCGCGGGCGGTAAAGCCGCGCAAGCGTTAGAAACCGCACAAAACAACACCAAAAATCTCACAGCATTAGGCGTAACCGACACCGAAACCGCGACACAACTCAAAACCAAAATAGACACAACCGCAACAAACCTTGTCACCACAACCGAAACGGCGAACAACGCGGCTAACAACCTAAACGCATTAGGCGCAAACACCGTAGAAAACGCAACCAATCTAAAAAACCGTATAAACGACACCTATACAAAAACTGAAAGCGACAATCGTTACTTACAAATACCAAACACACAAGATACGCTAATCGCAATAGGCGACAGCTATTTCGAGGGTTTCAGAACCACCACCCCCACAACCGACAGCATGATAGCAGTCGCTAGCCGACTGCTCAGCCTGACATGCCACAACTTCGCCGTCGGGGGCACCGGTTTTCACAACGGCGACAGCAAAGGAGACAACACATTCAGCAAACAACTGGACAAAGCCGCCGCACGAATCACCGACAAAACCAACGTGAAATACGTGGTAATCGGCGGTGGACGCAACGATCCCGACAGCCTCACCTACAACGAAGTTGCCGACACTCTCACCAAAGCAAAACGACTGTTCCCCTACAGCGAAATTTGCTTCATCCCCATGCTATGGGACAGCACATACCCCACTAACAAAAGCCACAACTACAGCACCATGCTAAACGCCGGAAACTACACCGACACATGGACCGTACAGGACGCGCCCTCATGGGGCCTATACCGCGACACCGAAATGTCCGATATTCATCCAAACACCAACGGCTCGGCACGCTACGGCCACTACATAGCCAACATCCTAAAACACCACCTCACAGCACAACCCCGAATAGAACGCTGGGAAAGCATCAACAAAGACCCCGACATGACCGACACCAACGTATCCGAATGCAACGTGTACATCAACGGCACCACCGTAACGATTAACATGCGAGCACACCTACTCAAATGGACAACCGACGCAATCTATCAAATCAACGGCGCAAGCACCCTCGGAATATGGAAAATACTGCTAGCATGGTTCGATGACGCGACTCCGGTTCGAGTCAAATTCGACGGCCACAAACTCAGCATAGTAGACGTATTCCCCAGTGCCGCAAATGGCGGCCCTAACAAAATAATAAACACCTATTTCACGTTCAATATCATGGACTTCTAAAAAATAAACCCGCTAACCATAAAAGTTAGCGGGTTATTTATATGTCAATCACCACACATAATCATCAATTGTAACAACATAGCAACCAACACCATTTTTAACACCACAACACACGAAGTCAAAATCACAATCACCATAATCCAATTCAAGAACCATGTTAAGGGCTGATTTAAACGTGACCACATTATCATCAATTTCCTCACAAGCACTAACAGTTGTCTCAAAACCGTCAATATCGACTATATACATATTATCAGGCACAATCTCGGTCACATAGGCTTTAACTTCAAACATTTTTTCCATCCTTTTTT
>ULWW01060796.1_pt1 | contig 15738 bp, 14 predicted proteins | sample 1960741 | NCBI WGS metagenome assembly ULWW01 (sample SAMEA4835823, study PRJEB28245) | human gut metagenome | biome: gut microbiome; material: fecal sample | place: Denmark | collected 2008
TGAAGTTCATTTTTGTCGTTGTCCAGATACCGGATTGGCACTGAAGTATGGCCCCGCTGTTGTCGCGGCCTACAAGCCCGTCTGGTGAGCAATGAGTGCCTGCGTTGGCGATTCCGTTTAGCTGTAAATACTCGCCGGCAGTAAGACGACCATCAGAGCGGACCGTTCCTCCAGTGACTGTCTGGCCACGGACAGTTCCACCTTTGATCTCTCCTTCGGTTGTGATCCCTTTGTTGTTAACAGCACGTATCCACTGGCTGTCCGTCATGGTGAAGCCGCCACCATTTGGATGTAACCAACGATTTGATGTGACATCGCCTGAAAATCTGGCGTTTTTACCACTGGCTTCATTGATATTGGTGATGCTGTTATTATTCATATCAATGCCAGTATGCATTCTGTTTAAATCGGGTCTTCCCGGAACGCTGTAGCGGTAAAGCCGATCGCTTTCCTCCAGATCTTTTCCAGCCATTCGCATGGCGATATGGCCCTTGTTGCAGGTAATCTGATAATTACTTCCCAGATCGGTCCAGCCGCCAAAGGCACCTGTAACGGAATTATTCTGGAGCATAAAACCACCGAGTCCATTAATCTGGCCCGCTATGCGACGTAACCCATCTTCTTTAATATCCTGTCCTCCGGTTGTGCAGGTAAGTGCTTCCAGACGACCGGATAAATTATTTTTTCTGATACCGGTAATATAGCTGTGTCCAAAGGGGGAGCGGGAAAATCCGTTGTTCAGATATCCCTGCTGAATTAATTCATTTACCGTGATGGTTTTACTGGAAAGTGAGCTGGTTTTATCAGCTACATAATTTTTTATTGCATTATTATATTCATCAGCATGTAAAGCCGCACTTTGATAAAGTTGTTCATTCAGCCAGTCTTCAATTTCTGAATAAATCATTGGTGTGGCGATACCAATTACTATCAGGCCAGCAAGAATTTCAAGCAGAATAAAACCTTTATCGTCATCGAGTCTGAATTTTTTCACGTGAATATCTCCGATGTGTGGATAACGGAATCAGGGAAGAGGGTCAGCACATACAGGGACGCGCAGAGAAACGGAGCAAATGGCAGTGCCTGCTGGCGTCTGCGACGGCAGAAAATGAGGATAAACAGAAATGCTCCGGAGGCTGCGGCGGTGATTATCAGTGGAGTGTGTTGCGGTTGTGTCCACATTGCGATCCCCGCAATCAGGAACACATCACCAAGGCCGAGCGCTTCCGTCCCTTTCACTGCCAGAAAAATGCGTCGTAACAGGTATATCATGCCGAACCACAGTGACGCGTTGAGCAGGGCATGAGCCAGTGAGTCCTGGCTGTATCTGAACGCTGCGCCCAGAATAATAAGAGAAAGCGTGAATATCCGGGGAAGCCGACAGACAGCAATATCCGTCAGCGTCATTACAGTTAATAATCCCGTCAGAATGGAAAGGAATAACAGTCCTGTCGCGTCAACACCATATGCACCGTTGAGGCAAATGCTCAGTACAGCCAGAAGACAACAGATGCACACCGCAGCGTTGTGTGGGCGGGTATTGTGTACCTGCGACAAATATACCGTGGCGGCGCTGTATGCAAGATACAGAATTGCCGCAAGGACAATCAGGATAATGCATATCGGGAGTAATTCAGACACAGTCACCTCAGCTTAATCTTTTCTGAAATACCGGTTGTGGATTATTCGGGCATATATCATGCGCCGGGCTGTGTTATTTTTGCTGAATCCTGCGTTGTAACTGCCAAGGCATTCCCAGTTAACGCCGCAGCGTTGAAAATGGCGGGCCAGTATCCAGGCGCCGGTATGAATATTCAGGCAGGGATTTTTAAGCAGTTCATCCTTGTCTTTAATGACGCCCAGTTTTTTCAGTTCAGGAATATGCGATGAATTAATCTGCATTATTCCGTAATCCGTACTGATGATTTTTCCGGATTTGTTTTTATTGTGATTTATCGCAGTGGCGACCAGGCCGCTTTCCTGCTGTGCAATGGTTTTCAGAAGCTCAGGGGCAATCAGGTAACGTTTTCCGGCCTGAATAAAACAGGAATCGAGATGATTATTATTCATCACAGATGCGATTGATGTATGACTGAATAAAATCAGGACAGAGAAATATAACCATTTCATTATGATAATCCCGGCAGTGACAGCATCCTCTTGTATTTAAGGATGCTGTCCGGAAACATTAGCTGTTTGTTTCAAGGGTGATGTTATTTTTGTCCTTACTACATACTGTTACAGGATCCACAGTAGCCGGGGTGGTATTCATGATTTTGGTAAACATGGATGAACTGCGCAGGCTGTTAATGAGTTCCACGCAATTTTCTTTCGGTACATTATTGCTGGTAATCGTATAACCATACTTATCTGTTGTTGCCTTAATGGTGACATCACCGCCCCAGGCATTTTTGGCCTTGTTACCACCGGCGATCATATCGGCCGGCAGGGAACCACTCTGCGTCAGCGTTTTGATATAATCACTGCTGGTATATTGTCCCTGGAACTTGTACTGCTTCATTTTGGTGGCAATGGTCTGCAGGTTTTTCAGTTCGCGCTGGTTATCACTGGATGACATGGTACTGGACATCTGACTTATTGCGAGACCAACCACAATACCGATAATAATCAGTGCGCCGGCAATTTCCATTAAGGTTAAACCTTTATCCTCCTCTTCTTTTTTTAAAGAAAAATAATAAAAAAGACGTGCTCTGAAGTTCATATATCACTCCTGGTTTATGGGATGTTTCAGAAATATTCTGTATGGTGGGGGTTATTGTTTCAGCATGTCGCTGATACTGTAGATGGCAGATATCATGTTAAGAATAAAAAAGAAGACAAAACCTCCTGATATACCGGTAATAATTAATCCGCTGCGTTTTACCCGTTTTTTTGCCTCTTCCAGCCACTGGTCGGCATAGACCGCCATGGCTGCCACATTATCCTCCCTTTCGGAATTCAGGAGCAGTTTATTGATGCATACTCTGGACGGAAAATCGTAACCGGAATTTCGCATTGCCGTGGCCAGATTCTGACCGGATAACACATGTTTTCGTATTGCCTGAATTCTCTCCTTTAACCATTTATTCTTTTCTGCCCCTTTTTCCATTCTGAGCAGTGCCTGCGAAAGCGGAATATTAATCTGCAGCATGGATGAAATACTGAACAGATAATTCACTCCGTGTAAGGTCTGATACAGTGACCAGGGTGGTACCCTGTCCAGCATCCTCCGGCCGGGGCCGGTGTACCTGCTGAAGGAAAAACGGATCAGAACCGTCAGGGCGATAATGGCCCCGCAGAGCCAGAGTCCGTACCCGATGATAAATTCCGACATGCCGGCCAGCACTTTCATCTGGAATGACCATTTATCTTCCGTGGCAAACGCACTGACGATGGGAATGATACGGGTATGGGCGTTGTACATGTTCACCACACAGAGTGAAAGCAGCAGAAGGGGATAGAGGCAGACGGCAATGAGGCTGGATGTCATTTCCCGCCGGGCTTTAACGGTTCTGGCCACCTGGAAAAGGGCGTCGGCAATATTCCCGCGCTCTTCCCCGTTTCTGATTAACGTGGCTTCCTCCGGTGGCACCCAGGTGAACAGGGCACCGGATAACATGCCGCTGGCTTTGATGGACGCGATGCATTCTTTTGCCAGAAAATACATGCCGGATGTGCCTTTCTTTTCACCAAAATCGGTTTCGATCTCGCAGAGAAATTCGAGGGCACGCAGGGACGGCGTTCCGTCACGTATCATGCCGCCCAGGGCTTCGTAGAACTCCACCCGGTTCAGGGCAAAGGTTTTTCTGGCTATCCAGACGGTCAGTGCTGTCAGCTCGATGTCGGTACTGTGGAGTTTTTCCAGATATTTCATATCAGTGCAGCAGCGTATAGCTGTCCTCATCGACGGGAGAGATGTAATGGGCCGCCAGCGGATCAACCTGTCCGCTGTTGATTTTTCCCAGCAGATGCTGATTACGGGTCATTCCGCCCAGTTCCCGGTGCCAGTAGGTTCTGGCCTCGATACGCCCCTTTTCCCGGTACAGCTGGAAAAAACGCGCATCCGGGGAGATAACTTCTGCGATCACCGTTCGCCCCGTCACGCCACGCCAGCAGTGCGGGCAGCCTTCATGGTTTCTCAGATATACCTGGTCCGGGTTACAGACGCTTTCCACCAGGCGCCGTTCATCATCCGTGCGGTCGGTGGCCACCTCATGCCAGGGGCGACGGCAGTGCGGACATATCAGCTGAACCAGACGCTGGCTCAGCAGGCCAATGAACAGCTGCGGATCGGCAATCATCCTTGCCTGTACCCCCTCCATCTCAAGACGTTCGAGAATGTTAATCGGGTCGTTCGCATGGATGGTGGTCAGCATCAGATGCCCGGTCATGGCGGCTTTTATTGCCGTAATGGCGGAATCGTGGTCACGGATTTCGCCGTTCAGGATCCCGTCAGGGTCAAGACGCAGTGCTGATTTAATGGAGTCCACCCAGCCCTGTGCGGAATCCATGACGGCAGTCTGAATGGCACCGGGTATACGGCCCTCTGGCGGGGATTCAATGGTGAACAGCCTGCGACGGGGCAGAAGAATACCGCCGGTATTGTTGAAGCCGTACTGTTCAAGGTATGCCGCAGAGGCGGTTCTCAGCGTGGTGGATTTTCCTGAACCTGTTGGTCCTGAGAGCGTGATAATACCTTCAGGGCGCTGCAGAATACGGCGCAGGGTGAGCTCCTGGTCAGGGTGATAGCCCAGCATGCTGAAGGTCGGGATTTGCAGACTGTCATCCTTGATCAGACGGAGCACAGCATAGAGGCCGCCCACGCAGGGATAGTGGGAGTAGCGTGCACCAAACAGACCGGCCAGTTTCAGGTACTGCTCTGAAAGACGCGCATCCTGAGGCACCCCGGGATCAAACTGTGTGCCCTTGATGACGTCGGTCATGCCGGAATAGGTGGCCCCCAGTAATTCGAGACCTTCTTCTTTCCGGAGGATATCGAGCACTTCCAGTTCGCCGTGAACCCGGGCTTCCACATAGGTGAAGTCCGTGTTGTCGCGTCCTGGTGTGATATGCAGATCTGAGGCATCCAGTTGAGCGGCTTTTCTGATGTAATCAAGAACTTTTCTTTGTACTGTGTTGATCCCTCCGTCGGATAAAACGCCTGGTGCACGTTCCGTATTATTGCTGTTCAGGGTTGCGATAACGTCAAGAGTGGTAAAATCGAATTTGCTGATTTTTCCCGGATAGCGGGAGCGTAAGAGCGTCAGGTAACGTTGTACAGAGGTGATGTGCTTCTTCGCCTCGACGACTTTCACCCTGATTTTTCCGTCAGCGTCATGCTGAATTGCGACGAAATCACGAATATCTTCAGGAGGCAGTACGATAGTCTCTGGCATGATGGCACCTCACGGGCGTAGCGTCTGCCTGTTGCCGTTGTATTCCAGAATCACACTGTCCGGTGTGATTTGTTCCACCATGAACAGTGTACCGGGTAATGCCTGTCCGGCCCTGACATCAGTTTCAGTTCCTCCGGGGAGTATGACGCGTGCTGAAAGCTGTGGCTGAATACCAAAGATTTCTTTCAGACGGGGGGATGATAATGCCTGTGAACCGGAGGGGGTGCCAGCCGCATTTTCCGGCTGATGTCCCGTGACAGAACCGGAAACCGGGGAGATACCCTGTTCCAGTGTCCGCAATTCATGACGAATTTTTTCTCTTGCCAGCATCGCTTCATACAGGGCGGTTTCTTCCTGAATCTGCTCAATCTGCAGTTGTTTGTTCTGTGACGCGTCATTTTCGTTGCCGGCCACTGCCATTGCCGGTAACAGCAGGGCTGCAATCAGCAGCGCTTTTGTTTTATCGTGCATAATATTTACCTGTGAACTGATAACGGAAACGACCATTTTCCAGTTGTCTAGTGACGGAGAGAAAACGGACAGATGGCTCGCTGAAGCGCTCTGCCAGTTGGTTAGCCGGGAGTAGCGTCTGTATCTGCAGGTCATACTCTTTCCACGGTGGCTGGATGATGTTTCCGTTTTCATCAGTGAAGCTGTTATTGACTTCCTGCCAGTCAATCTGCAGTTGAACTGACTGTGCGAGCGTGGTCAGTCGTTCCTGCAGGTCTCGGGTTTCCGGAAGGGAATCAACCGGGACAGGATTATCCGGGAGCCGGAATGTGACCGGCAGTGCAACGCCGCCAGAGTTCCCTTCAGGCATAACAATAAACGGCCGGGTGTCTGTGAGTTCAGTGATGCGCCGGATGAAGGCTGTCACTGTCGTTCCTGCTGTATTGGTGTATGAAGACCGCAGATTACCGCTGTTACCGTCAGAAGAACATTCAGCCAGGGTATAACGCCATCCGGCAGCAGACAGTTGCGTCTGGTTCCATGTTGTGCTGCATTGCCGGATAAATTCTCCGGTCTCAGGCTGCCCCGTCCATGGTGGCGTTATACGTGCTTCAGCTGATTTCCGGGCGCTTTCTTCCCGTTCCGCTTTTTCCGCCTGCCAGATTTCATAACGTTGCCAGCCGTACCACGATGCGCCAAGCAGCGTGATGATGAGTAAGGCTGTCATTAACTGTGGGCCTCTGGACACGGGGAGCAGACGCGCTTCTGCCGGATGCTTTCTGGTGCTGATCAGGTTTGACAGCGGTAGCGGGATACACCGACTGTCTGGTGAAAAACCGTCAGGTTCGTAGCGTACCCAGCCGTTTTCCGGTTCCGCATTGAGCATCAGGAACGTGTTGCGGGCTTCCGTGATTTCAGTCGGGGTACCGGTAACGTCGTTAACCAGAATGCCATTAATCACCGAAACAAACGCACAGGTGAGTTCAGCGTCGTCGTTCTCGTCGTTCCCGATGATGAAAATGGCATACCCACCTGATTTGAGTAGCGGGCGTATTAACATTGCCAGTGACAGGCACTGGCGAATGTTACGGGGGATATCTGCATCCTGACGACTGAGCAGGGCAATCATCATTTCATCACCGTTTTCACCGTCGTGGTTGTGGCAGGAAAGATACAGTTCTGCGCCCTGTGACCGGGCAAACCGCCGGGCATTCCGGTAACCGGGAGGTATGTTCTTCCAGTCAAGGCCCGCAAGGAATGCCTGTTTACCCGATATCAGTGAAACCGGACGAATTTTTTTCTGCATTGACCCGTTCAAGGGAACCTCCGTCAGATTACGTGCGGTGTGATCAGCACAACCAGAATGGTGTCGTCATCCGCACTGTCCACGCCACCACCGAGTCCGAAGAATGACGGGGTGCCCACGCCCTGTCTGAGCGATTTCCGGCTGAACTGCTGGAATCCGCTCAGGATCACCGTCTGATCTGATTTCAGGTCGATGGTCTGGTTGATGGTTTTCAGCTCAACACTCGGTGTCTGGGCCCGACTGCCACCGCTTTCAAACACTTCAAAAACAGGTTTGTCGGACAGGCTCATGCTGAACAGTAACTGCAACCGGTGTGAGCCGGGCTGGATAAACGGTAACAGTGTCATGTTGAAGCCGGTGGTGATTGTTGCCGCATTCAGTGAGGTGGAGGAGCCCACATTGGCCGTCGTATCCGTGGTGACACTTTCTATGTACCCCTGCTGGCTGGCGACCTGCATAGGAACCGGCGTCAGGTTTTTGGTGACAGCCGAGTTTTGGGTGACCACACTGACTTTACCCTGTGATGAAAGCGCTTTCAGAAAGGCTTTTGAACCGGTGAGCTTACCGTCAATAATCGATACCCCACTGGTCACGACTTCATCGGCGGCATTAGTAAATGCACTGGTCAGGTCGATACCGAGATGTCCGTCACTGAAAACGGCGTTCCAGTCGATTCCGGCCTGCTCTTTGCTGGTTTTTTTGATGCTCAGAATTTCAATATTCAGCACAACCTGACGGCGCATTTCCCGGTTACGTTCTTCCATAAAATTCTTAACAGTATCCAGAACCTGTGGGGTGTCGGTTACGGTCAGAAAGCCGGTGGACAACACCATCCTTCCGATACCGGGCGTCAGCATGGAATTCACGGCATTTTTTGTGTCTTCATAGAGTGTGGATTTCATATCAACGGCGGTTGTCTGCGTATTGCTGGCATCCCCACTCAGGGAACTGCCGGATGAACCACCGGAACTGCCCGTGGATGACATGGTGCCACTGACGACTCTGGCATTGTAGGCGACCTGGCTGTCCATGTAGGTGACCGGGAATGTACGGGTGTCAAGCCAGTGGAATTCAATTTTTCCCTTCACATAGCGCCAGGTGATCCCAAAGCGTGAAGATACGGTGTCAAGCAAAGCGGGCAGCCCCTGAACATTGAGTTCCGGCAGTGAGGCCGTGGAGGGGGCGGCTGATGACAGCCCCACGGTGCTCAGTGGCTGCATGCCACTGGTATCAGGCGGGGGAATGTCGCCGCTGATCCTCTGTGTGCGATTTTCTCCGGTACCCAGCAGTGTCCAGACATCAGACATGATTTGAACCGGAATATGACAGGTTTCAGAAATCCGCTGTGCAATCTGGTGAAGTGTGATGGCTTCCCGGGTGTTTATGACGACCGGGCAATCCGGTATTGCCCGGGTAACGGTTTTTTCCGGAAGGGGCGTGGTATTGATCCACTGCTGGTTTGTTTCGCGCACAACGGCGCGTTGTTTGCGAAGTTCACCGGCTATACGTTCAGCCCGTGTTATCTCATCGGATGCTTTTTTTTCTGTGGCACTGATTCGTTCAAAACTGCTGCAGCCTGATAAAACAACGGATAAGGCGGTGACAGCGCAGAAAAATTTTTTCATATTCTGTATACCTGCTTGTTGAATATTTATTCTCTGTCTGTGGAGGGACGAAATAACAATTCAGTGAGACAGAGCGACGGGTATTTCATGTGTTAATGAACACTGAGAAAGATTTTCCGGACTGAAGTCTGCGCCGTAGCGATATATCATGTTGCTGAGAGAAGACATGATATGCAGACCTCAGTGCAGAATCCCCTTTTGGGGATGCTTAATTGATCAGGACGATCGCATTTTCCGGTATAACGGAAGGCGGAACACCAATATTATTTCCCTGGTTATCCAGTAACTTTCTGTCCCTGACCTGCGCAATTAATGCTGAGTTTCGGCTCACTTCATTCAGGGCTGATATCAGCCCTGGCTGAAAAGGAAGCCAGACAAAAGTTCTTTGCCCTGAAATAATATGTTTTGTTCCGTATACCGGAGCGAATCCGGTTTCGTTAACCGTAAGCATCTTTCCTTCACGGATATCACCGGGATGATGATATTTCCAGTCATTAATGGCATTTGTCAGGCGTAATATTTCATATACCTGTTGTTGTCTTTGCTGCTCATCAGTATTTTTTATTGCCCGCTCCGTATTGCCGGCATGAAACCAGTTCCCGATGATAAACAGTGCCATTATGAGGGGCATGAGCCATCCCATTTAGCTGTCCCCCGGGATGTCAGTAATTATCAGCACGCACTGGTTTTTATTCACCGAGGCATATAAGGGTTTTTCAGCCTGCTGATAAAGTGCGAATGTACTGTTCAGTGCATCCATAAAATTACCTGAAAAAACTAACCGGGCATCGATACTGTAATTTACCGGCGTTTTCCATGCCACTTTCCATTTCCCGGTAGCGCAGGGTTCGGCGGCTGCCCATTTTTCCAGCCCTGTACGCAGGGTCATTCCCTGCTCAATATGACGTGTTTCTGTTTTTTTGACACCGGTTACGGGGGCAGAAAACAGGCCAGATTTTACCGTTTTTTCCGCCTGCTGGATCAGTACGCGTTTCCCTGAGGTATCAAATGTGGCTTTCAGGCTGTAGCGGGGCAGCGTTTTTTCGATAACATGGTTCCACTGGTCATTTCCGGACCATGATATTCTGGCGGGGAGCCGGACGTCACGGGCAATCTCAGTACGCCAGCCTGTGGGTAATAATTGTTTCATAGCCTGACCAAACGGTCGTTGTCCGTCGGCCCGTATAAATTTCAGCGTACCGATTGCACGTTTTTCGGCGTGGTTGTGCGATGATGATATCTGAGTGGAGGCTGTGGCGGTATATGAAAATGAGAACGCGAAGAGCGAAATACTTAAGTATTTTAATATATTCATCAGTATCACCTTTTTCACTATTTCTGTCTGTTAAGACGGAGTTAACTGAATTAATAAAAAGTGGCGTAGATAAAATGGGTGCATGAATTGATTAAAATAAGATGAAGAAAAGCCAGGGTTATATAAATAAAGGTGTTTTTGTTTCTGTGTATGTCGCAGAGATCACAAATCCATGCGTGAGTTAATAACGAATTACAGAACGCCAGTGAAATCAGCGAGTTTGTAATCGCATTGTCCGGTGTACTACCGAAAACCGGCGTGCTGTCTGAAATACTGGTGCCTGTCACCAGGAATGCTCAGAATATTGATGAAAGGAAATATGCCGAAAAAAGAGACAGAAAATCCTTTCTGTATCTATTGTAAAAGCCTCTTACAGTCATATCTGCGGGGATGGTCGTGGTGATGGCTATTATAAAAGTGATAATAAAAATAACGATAACGAAAAACAGAACCACCGGAAGAAAATTTGTATATGTGATGGGATGAGGCATAATAAAAATCACTCTCCAGGTGCAGGTGGATTTTCCTTACATGAAAATTGAGTAACCCCGACTTTAACGGTGAATGATTTACCGGCTTCTTTTTCAGTGGAGAAGAGTTTTTCACACTCCTGTTTCGTCATGGGCGTATTCTGGAAGCGAATCCATGAAACCGGTGTACCGCCGGGTTTTTCGATGGTGGCCTGAATACAGTATTTATACGGGACCGGGGTGGCCTGTGCTGATGGCATTATCTGTACTCCTGCTGTGCATTATCATTCTGTGCTGAAAAAAGGCGACATCACCATGGGGAAAATGATGTCGCCGAAAGTGCCTGGTTTTACTGGCTGTTGTTCAGGACTCTGCAGGGTGCAGGCTCCGGCACAACCGGAAACGTACTGTTCTGGCGCTCAGTGCGTTTTCGGGTTGTGTAGCCATTATTTGCGGTGTCCGGTGTTGGGGGAGTGTTACCTGTGGCTGCAGGCGCGGCACGTCACTCTCTACGTAGCATATCTGTTTTCCTCCTCAGCCCGGCTTCAGGGCGTGGCCGCTCCCGGATTGTTAAAGAGCATGACCGTTACGAAGAACGGTGATACAGCAGGCCCGTTGTGGGCTGTGTCTGAGGGGATAATGAACAGCGGATACCCGGGTGGCGATAATTAATTCTTTTCAGGTCGCTAAAAATTTACGGGCGGTAAAATTTTCTGGTCACCAGGGTAAATTAATGCTGGTCACGGTCGCCTGGCTGAAGGCAGAGTGACCGGAAATTTCGTCTTTACGGAGGAAAGCCATGCCCCATAAACCGACAGAAGAACAGACGGCAATTATTCACTGGCAGGGGAGGAAGCTTGTTGTTAATGCTTTTGCCGGTACAGGGAAAACCAGCACACTGGTCAGCTATGCCATGGCCTGCCCGGAGAGCAGGATGCTCTATCTCGCCTATAATCGTGCGATTCGTGATGAAGCTGAGCGCAGGTTTCCTTTTAACGTTGAATGCAAAACGTCGCATCAGCTGGCGTTTGCCCGCTTCGGAAGGCATTACCAGAAGCGGCTTGTTCCGGGCTTGTTCGTCACCGATGTGGCAAGAAAACTGAATACCCGATACTGGGCACTGGCCCGGGTGGCCATGACAGGGCTGAATCAGTTTATCTGCTCAGCGGATGCAACCCCCGGCAGGCAGCATCTGCCGGACAAGGACGAAATGAAAGGCGTTGCTCCGGATGAGGCACTTCGTGCTGTGAGGACGCTCTGGCAGGCCATGAGCGATCCGGATGGAACGTTTCCGGTCACCCATGACACCTATCTCAAATTGTTTCAGCTCTCCGGACCTGATCTCTCGCGCAGATGGGACACCATTCTGTTTGATGAAGCGCAGGATGCGAATCCGGTGACTTCCGCACTTGTGCTGGGACAGCGGTGCAGGATTGTGCTGGTCGGTGACCGGTATCAGCAGATCTACCGTTTTCGTGGCGCGGATGATGCCCTGTCTCATCCGTCTCTGGCCGGTGCCGACCGTCTCTGGCTGACACAGAGTTTTCGTTTTGGCCCCGCAGTGGCCGCGATGGCTAATCTGCTGCTGAAACGCGCAGGGGAAAGTCGGGAGGTGAGCGGCTGCGGTGGTGATGATGAGGTGCTTACCATGCAGGAAATGCGTGAGCGCATGAAGCGTGGAAAATTTGGGGGACACCGGGCGGTACTGAACCGGACCGTCGCCGGAGTGATTGGCACGGCGCTGATGGCGGCAATGGCGGGCAGGAAGGTTTACTGGGTCGGGGGCATTGAGGGATACCGAACGGAGGCGCTTGAAGATCTTTACTGGTTCCAGATGGATATGCCGGCCCGGATGCTCTCTGACCGGTTGCGCAGGGATTACCGGAATTTTGATGAATACCGTCATATTGCGAAGGTGACGAAGGATGTGGAAATGAGTCAGTCCATACGACTACTGGAGCTGTGTTTTCCGTTACCCAAAAAACTGGAGCTACTCAGGGAGCACACAGTCACGAACGAGCGGGAGGCTGATATCACGGTTTCAACGGCGCACCGCAGTAAGGGGCTGGAATGGGAGCGGGTTGTACTGGGGGATGATTTTCAGGATATCGCTGATCCGTTGATGTCAGAACAGGAGCGCCGGGATGAAACTAACCTGTTGTATGTGGCGGTGACCCGGGCACGCAGGACGCTGGTACTCAATGAACTCATGCAGCAACTGGCGGAGGAAAAGAGCAGGACGAAGGAGAAGACGACGTCCCCGCATCAGCGTGGCACAGAGAAGGCGGTGGAGGGAAAGGATGTTTAAGTTACGGAAGTTTTTTACCTCCGGTTCAGCAGTGGAGATACCCGATGACGGGCGGTCAGTGCCGGGAACACCGGAAGGCTTTTATGCGCCGCTGACGACAGATTCACTGCTGATGCCGAAGAACAGGGCGCAGTGTCTGAAGCAGATACGGGATAACAATATGATGCCAAAGCCATTGTGTGAGGCGATGTGTTGTGCTCCCGTATACAGCCTGCTTCTCTCCACGCAGAATGTCCCGGCGGCCCGGGAGGGGCGCTGGTCACATGCAGGGGGATTCGGGGACCTGACGTTGTTGCATACCAGTTACGCTGTCCGTCTGGCCCGTGCACATATGTTTCCGCCGGGCGCCTCTGCGGAAGAGCAGGCCGCACAGGGGGCGGCCTGGCATGCAGTGATTTTCTGGTCAGCCCTGTTTTATCACCTGCCTCTGCTTGCGCATCTGGAAGGCAAATTGTTCAGCGGCCGGGGATGGCAGCCGGGAATATCCGTTCCTGATGAGGCGTATCGTTTCCGGTTCAGGCAGCTCCCGCCACAGGGTACGGAAGCTCAGCAACTGGCGGCAGTGATTGCCGGTGGTCTGTTACCTGAGGGGGCTGCAGCCTGGCTTGCGACGGTGCCGGGAGCGCTTCAGAATCTGGCCGGTGCGTTCTGGCATCAGCATCCGGAAATGGCACTCATCCGTGATGTTCTGCAGGAGGCGGCCCGCCAGGCTGAAAGTCCGTTGTTAAACGGTGGAATTGTTGCCACAGCCAGTCATATTGCTTCAGCAGAGGTCTTTACGGGGGAGGTGGTTGTATCCGGTAAAACGGAGAGCACCGTGGCATCGGCTGTGTCCGGGGAAGAGGCTGCGGCTGAAGGGAATACCGTGTCCGGCAATGCTGCAGAGTCTGTTCAGGAACAACCAGAGATGCGGCAACAACAGGCTGAGAAACCGACGACACCAGACAGCAGTGAAGGTTCAGAGGACGATGCAGGATGTGAAACGGAGAGTATACCGACAGATGAAGATACAGCTATGCTGGTAAGCATGTTTGCGGAGGAGGCGAGGGCGCCGGAAAAGGGGGAGGATGACTCGCCATCTGGCGAGGTGGTTGCGCCTGTTTCATCGACAGGAGAGATATCAGCAGCGGGCCATGGGGAAATCTGTCAGTCGTATCAAGACGCTGAGCAACAGGAATACTGTGAAGCAGAATCTGATGCTGTTAATCCTGATTTAACAGGAGAGCGGTTTCTTGAATGGCTGAAAGACGGATTGAAGAATGGTTCACTGTCGTTTAACAATAAAGGCGATAAAATTCATGTGGTTGCCGGCTTTGTCTTCATTCCTGTGCCGGGGGTTTTTTATGATTACCTGAAAGCCCGGCAACTCCCCGGGGAGAAGAGAGAGGAGCTACAGGCTGCATTTGAACGACTGAATATCCATAAGCGAAAAGATAATCAGCGTTTTTATCATGCGCGAATTGCTGAGGCACCAGGGAAAACACACGATTATAAAATACTCAAAGGTTATCTGATAAAAGGACGTGGTCTGATGGATACAGGGGATCTCAATGACAGTCCGAACTTTTTTTTCAGTGAGCGCAGGAGGTAAGTATTTTGGTAAAAATGTAACCTATTTGTAAAGGGTTTAATTATGAAATTAAGTCATGCTGACATGCGCTGGAACGAGCTTATGGATGAATATTTTTTCTGCCGTTCAGTGAGAGTGGCTACGGAGTGGAGTTACCTAAAGGTTCTGAATGGATTCCGGAAGTTTGTTGGCGAGACCCTTTTACCGGAGGATATCCGGCAACAGCATGTGAGGGAATGGAAACGAGAGGTTCTGAAAAAACAAAATCGCTCCACGCACACATGGAATAACAAGGTTCGCCATATGCGTGCCATTTTCAATTTTGCATGTTCTTCAACACTTCTTAATTTAAGTGAGAATCCGTTTGATGGTATGAATGTCAGACAGGAAAAGAAACGTAAGAAAACACTGACGAAGAAACAGGTAAAACGAATTCTGCTGATTCTTGAACAGTTTCATGAAGAGGAGAAGCGTTCTGGTGGTGTGCACTGGCGTAGTTGTGCGATTCGTCCGGCATGGTACTGGATGATTGTGGTAAATACGCTGCGTTTTACCGGGATGAGGCTAAATCAGTTACTTCACCTGCGTCTGCGGGATGTTAATCCGGATGAAAGATGGATTGATCTGTGTTCGGAGGGAAGTAAGACACACCATGAGTGGCGTATCCCTATGGTCAGTCATCTTGTCCCGGGAATGAGGCACTTGATTGATGAAGCGATGAAACGGGGGGCAAGACCTGAGGATTATCTTTTCCATTATCATCGTTATGTGTCATTGATGTCAGAAGCACCGTTCGTTACCGGACTTCCGGAACTGCAACCGGTAAAAGGATTTTTCAGACGTCTGACGAAAGAGTGCGGTTTCCCTGTATCACCTCATCGCTTTCGGCATACGCTGGCCAGTACGCTGATGAGTGCACCGGAACGTAATCTTTATATGGTGAAAACCATGCTCGGGCACAGGAATGTTTCCACCACTCTGGAGTATGTGGAAATCGATTTGAAGGGGACGGCAAGAGTGCTTGAAAAAGAACTGGCAGAACTTACTGATGTATTTTAGATCATGACTTTGTTTTGCCGTTGTTGACAACCTGAAAAAGCTTTGCAAGCATAATAAATGCTCGAGAAAAGGAGCATGCGACCAACATGCTCCTTAAATCGAGAAAATGAGATGGCATGAGAGACATTCACGACATCTTACACCTTCCCGATGACACTCGTCAGGGTTCTCACTCCTGACCAGTGGCTTTGATGTAAGGTGGTGCCCGGACTCGGAATCGAACCAAGGACACGGGGATT
>ULWW01024959.1_pt1 | contig 15462 bp, 9 predicted proteins | sample 1960741 | NCBI WGS metagenome assembly ULWW01 (sample SAMEA4835823, study PRJEB28245) | human gut metagenome | biome: gut microbiome; material: fecal sample | place: Denmark | collected 2008
TTCAGAACGTGACACTCCAGAATATCGAGATTGTTTCTCCCGGAGGTGGTAATCCCTACTACGCTTACCGTGGATTGGCACCGGCCGAGCTGGACAGTATTCCTGAAATGGCGACTTCCTATCCGGAGTTTTCGCAGTTTAAGGAATTGCCGGCTTGGGGCTTCTACATCCGTCATGCCGAGGGAATCACTTTTGATAATGTGACGTTTAAGGCTTTGAAAAAAGATTACCGTCCGGCTATCGTGATGGATGATGCCGGGGAGGTGACATTCAAGGATGTCCGGTTTATCGAGCCGGAGGGCGAGGGAAAGAAACAGATATTCCCTTATAAGTCAAAAGTGATAAAATGAGAGTACGATATCGGACTGGAAGGATGTATAGGATTAAAAACAAAAAAGTGAGACGATATGAATAAAAATAAATTATTTGCAAGTGTGATAGGCCTTTTGGTCTTTGTGGCGGGACTTTCAGCTAAAGATTACCAAGTCGCGATGTTTGGAATCAAATCGGACGGAGTGACACTCAATACCCGTTCTATCCAGCGAGCTGTCGATTATATCAGTGAACAGGGAGGCGGCCGGCTTATTTTTTATGTGGGCCGTTATCTGACTGGTTCAATCGAACTTAAGTCGAATGTGACGATCCGTATCGAAGAGGGAGCCGTCTTGGTTGCAGTTCCCTCCGTTTATGATTTTAAAGGGGTTGGAGGATGTAATGCGATTATTTACGCAGACAAGCAAAAGAATATCGGTATCGGTGGAAAAGGCATTATCGATGGCCGTAGCATCGCTGTGCGGGCAAGCGTGGAAGAGCAATTGCAAAAAGGGCATATCGAAGGAAATGTATCCGATTATGCACCAGCTTTGATCTGCATGGAAGGCTGCGAGGATGTGAAAATCGAACAAGTCACCCTGCAGGATGCAGCGAACGTAGCCGAAATATATAAGGACTGCCATAATGTGACAGTCGACAAAGTCGTTGTGAATGCCGGTGCATCGGACCGGAAAGCAATCTCGATTTCCGGCTGTGACGGAGTGAAGATGACAGATTGCTACTTTAATATGGCGGGGAATCCGTTGGAGAGTGCTGGGACATCCCGTAATCTAATATTTACAAATTGTATAACACCAGACGGCAAAGCTGTCTCAAGCGATCAATAAGAAGGAGGAGAAAACTATGCAGAGGAGATCTTTTATCAAACAGAGTGTTTTATGGACAGCCGGTTGTGCCGTCGGTAGCCGTATGTCGCTATGGGGTACGGTTAGTGCAGCCGATGAGGTGAAGGGGACGGTTTTGCGTTCCGGTGAGCTATATAAATTGTTTCGTGATCCACAATCCATTTACCGCCCGTTTGTCCGTTGGTGGTGGAACGGAGATAAAGTAGAAGCGGATGAATTGAAACGTGAACTGCATATATTGAAGGAGGCGGGTATCGGAGGAGTGGAGATCAATCCGGTTAAATTTCCCGGCAATGACACGGACGATTTGGGAAAGAAGTCGTTACCTTGGCTGAGCGACGAATGGATTGACATGTTGAAGGTGGCTTTTGACGAGGCGAAGTCGCTTGATATGACCTGCGATCTGATTGTCGGTTCCGGCTGGCCGTTCGGGGCGGAGTTCTTGAAGGGAGATGAACGGGCGGATGTTGTAGTGAACTATTCCGAAAAGCTGAGTGGTCCGATCGACTATGAAGTCTCTCGCGACGGTCTGTTCTGTGCGGCCGATCCTGCTATCAGTTCTCCTTTTCTTGGAAAGAAGATGGAGCTGGTTTCCCTGCAGCTGGTTCCTGAGCCGTTTGGCAGTCTTGACCAGGCTATCGATCTGATGGATAAGGAGGTCGATGGAACGTTTAAGTTCAAAGTGCCTGATGGGAAATATGTCTTGTTTGCCTTGGTCAAGATACGCGGTTTCCTCGAAGTGATCAATGGTGCTCCCGGTGCTACGGGACCGGTGTTGAACCATTTCAACAAGCTGGCCGTGCAGAAGTATTTGAATAATATGTCGGATAAGATTCAGAACCGTTTGGGTCCGTTGTCCGGCAATATCCGTTCCTTGTTTACCGACAGTATGGAACTGGAAGGATCGAACTGGTCGTATGATATGGCGGAAGAATTCAAGAAACGCCGGGGATATGACGTGCAACCCTATCTGCCCTTCATCCTATTTAAGATGGGCAGCATGGGGAATGTGTTGACCTATGAGCCGAAGGTCCGGTTCACTCCCGAACTGGACGATACGATCCAGCGTGTACGCTATGACTTCGAATATACGAAAGCCGAACTGCTGCGCGAGCGTTTTACACAGACTTACCTGGACTGGTGTAAGGGGTTGAATGTGAAATCGCGTGCACAAGCCTACGGGCGTGGTTTCTTCCCGCTCGAAAGCAGTCTGGATTATGATATTCCCGAATGTGAATCCTGGACGATGACCTGGTTGAGGCATCGTCTGGGCGAGGAGATGTCGGAAGAGGATTATCGTCGGGGGCGTGCCTATACGATGGTTAATAAATATGTGTCTTCTGCTGCCCACTTACGTGGAAAGCGCTTGGTGAGTTGTGAGGAGATGACCAATACTTATACCGTGTTCAATATGACATTGGAGTTGTTGAAGATTGGAGGTGACCAGACGGCTATCTCCGGTGTGACGCATTCTATCTTCCACGGTTTCAACTATTCTCCTAAAGAAGCTCCGTTCCCCGGATGGATTCGTTACGGGGCTTATTATAACGAAAATAACAACTGGTGGCCGTATTTCAAATATTATACCGCTTATAAAGGCCGTATGGCTTTCGCTCTGCAACATGGAACCATGTATGCGGATATCGCGATCCTGCATCCGATAGCCGATATGTGGAGCACGTTGGGAATGCAGAACGAACCGTTCCCAGCTACTACCAATGTGAAATATAAGACATTGGTATGGGAGGCGATCCATAAGAACGGCAGCGGTTGCGACTATGTTTCCGAATCGATCATCCGGGATGCCGAGATGAAAGGTGGTTACCTGTGTTATGGTCCCCGCAAATATAAAACGCTTTTCCTGATCGAGGTGGAGAGTATGGAACCGGCAACCGCGCGTAAATTGTATGATTTTGTGGCTTCAGGCGGGCGTATTTTCTGCATCGAGGCTTATCCGCATAAATCGGTCGGTCTGAAAGAGCATGACAAGCATGATAAGGAAGTGCAGGAATGGGTGGAAAAGATGAAGCAGATGGACGGGCGTTTCATACTGCTCCATAAACCGGAAAAAGACTTTGTCGGTTGGTATCAGGGTGTGCAGAAAGACTATGGATTGACACCGTATATGACGATTGAAAAACCTGATCCTTATCTGATGCAGAACCGTTATCAGGGTGATAACAAAGAAGAGATGTTCTTTTTCAGTTATGCACACCGCTATAATTCGCATCAGACCCGTATTTCCTTCTGCAACGAGGTTGTAAAAGGACGTCAGGGTTGGGTGTGGGATCTGGAAACGGGTGAACGATACCGGTTGCCGCTGGATGCAGCCAACAGTTTCCTGTTCGACTTCGGTCCGGCTGACTCTCTCCTGATTGTGTTCGATAAGCAAAAGAGAGGAAATGATTACAAGCCGCTTCCGGTTTCCGGTGAGGATTTGAAAGATCTTTCGTCTGATTGGGATGTGGAGTTCCGTCATAGCCGTGAGAATACGGTGCAGAATACTCATTTCGACAAACTGAAGGATTTAAAGGATACGGACTATGTGAATTTCTGCGGAACGATTGTTTATAGAAAGAAAGTCAACGTCTCTTCGCCTGTCGGGATGGTTCTTAACCTTGGGTTGGTACATGGTGTATCGGAAGTATTCGTGAACGGGCAGAGTTGTGGTGTCAAATGGTATGGCCGCCGTATCCATCCGGTTGCAGCCCGGTTGAAACAGGGAGAAAACAGGATTGAGATACACGTCGTGACGGTAATGGGTAATTATTTGAAGACACTGAAGGATAATAAGATCGCTCAGGCGTGGACCCGGAGGCAGGATGTTGTGCAGCCGGCGGGATTGGTAGGACCGGTAACCGCTTATAGAATTAAAAATTAAGAATTAAGAATTAAAAAATTAAGAAGCTGAAATTAAGAAATTGAAGAATTATGAATGTGATTAGAAAAATAATGATCCTGTGCTTGTTGGCAGGAATGCTGATGCCGGTGTGGGCAAAAGATTACCAGATGACTATGTTCGGGATCAAGTCGGATGGGACGACCATGAATACCCGTTCCATACAAAAGGCGATCGACTTTATTTCCGAGAATGGGGGAGGACGTCTGGTGTTTACTGTCGGACGTTATTTGACCGGCAGTATTCATCTGAAGTCAAATGTGACGATCCATTTGGGAGAGGGTGCCGTGTTGGTCGGTTCCACCAATCCTTATGATTATGATATGGAACTGAATGCCTGGTACGGCTTGATCTTGGCGAATAAGCAGGATAATATCGGTATCACCGGCAAAGGGGTGATCGACGGTCGTGGACGTGAGCTTGCCAATAACTTCATCAACCAGGTTTATTCAGGGGTGATCAAGGACAAACTGCAGTTGGGACGTGTGGCCAACCGTCCGAAGCTGGTCTATTTCCGCGAATGCAAGAATGTGGAGATAAAAGGTGTGACGATGATGAATCCGGCTTTCTGGACACAGACCTACGATCAGTGCGAGAACCTGTTGATCGATGGTATCACGGTGCATAGCCGTGCTTACTGGAATAACGACGGGATGGATATTGTCGACTGTAACGGCGCATTGATCCAAAACTGTTATGTGGATGCGACAGACGATGCGATCTGCCTGAAATCCCATAGTGCCGATGCTGTTTGCCAGAATATCGAGGTGCGTAACAATACGGCTTGTTCAAGTGCAAGCGGTATCAAGTTCGGAACGGCTTCGACTGGTGGCTTCAAGAACATAAAGATTATCAACAATACTATATTCGACACGTTCCGTTCGGCTATAACGATCCAGGCGGTTGATGGCGGACTGGTTGAGAATATAGTGGTGGACAGCCTTCGTTCCATCAATACCGGAAATCCTATCTATTTGGTCGTGGGAGAACGTCGTGAGGGACGTCGCAGCCGGATGGACAACGTGCATATCTCGAATGTTTATGCCGAAGTCCCGGCGACGAAACCGGATGCAGGTTATGACTACGAAGGGCCGACGGAAGATAATCCGCGCAATGTCTCGCCTTCCGGCATTGTCGGCTTGCAAGATAACAAGATTACGAATGTCTCTATCGAGAATGTCGAGATCGTTTATCCGGGCGGTGGTAATCCGTTGTATGCTAAAGTTGGGCTGGACGAACTGGATAAAGTTCCGGAAATGCCGAAAGCTTACCCTGAGTTCTCTCAGCATAAGGAGTTGCCTGCCTGGGGATTTTATGTCCGCCATGCCGATGGGGTCACTTTCAAGAATGTGAAGCTGACTGCTTTGAAGAAAGACTATCGTCCGGCTATCGTCTTGGACGATGTGCACAACGGGGCATTTACAAAGATCAAAGTGGTTGAACCGTCTGCCGGAAAGAAGGAAAAGATACACGCTTACAAGTCTACGAAGATAAAAAAATAGAACGGGAGATACGGGAAACACATAAAAGGGGAGGGAATGCAAAATGTGCATATCCCCCCCGCTTTTTTATGTAGCGGAACAGACAATACTCCCCCTTCCTTCTTCGGAGCAGGATAAGAAGGAAAAAACTGTTTAAGAAAGACTGAACCAATCAAATGATGGTTTATCTGGCAATTACTGAATACGACTAGGAAAGACTGGGCTTATTTAAGTGACGATAGCTATGTTTCTGTCGTCAGACAGCCTGGTCATAAACCTTTTGCCTTTGGTCGAATACGTTTTCGCCCTTAGTCGAAAAGATTTTTGACAAGTGTCGAAAGGGCTTTTGACCAAGGGCGAAAAGTAAAGGTCTGGTAGTAATGGCCGTAAATACCTGTATGTTTTTGTTTTCTTTTCGTGATAAAGACGGCTTTAGAAATACCCGTGCGTTTCCACATCTCCATATTTGAGGGCTATCTCTACCCGTTTGACAGTGAATGTATCGTTATCTTCGGACTGGAACCCGATGCGGTTGTATCCCTGTTTGAGAACTTCGTCGGGTAGGATAAAGGCATATTCCTTTTCTTCTTTTTCCAGCCCTCGTTCCCTATCGTATAGGTGGGTGTAGGCCGGCATTTCTTTCTCAACGGCTTTTCCGTTTACTGTCAACCGGCAGGATGCCGGCCGACTGGTGCGGATGAATAGGATTGCTTCTTCCGGATATCCTTCCTCTACCGAATCGCCGATATAAAGATTGACTTCTTTCTCTTCTCCCTTGCCTATTTTTAGCGGGAGTGGAGAGTCCGGCTTTATATTATACTGGACAACCCCGTCAGACAGTGCATATATCTTATTCCTGTCTTTTAAAGTTTCCAACGATCCTAATTCCTGAAGCAGTTCCGGCATCATGACCCGGCAAACCTGGCCGCCGTCTTCCAGATACAGTTTCCCGTCATGTTCGGTATTGAGCGTGCCGAAATAATAATTGAACAGGTAGATCCCGTCTGCCCCCTGTGAGAGGATATGGGAACACATCCCCCTGTGCATGCCGTGTGACCAGAATTCCCGCGGGCGGTAGCCTCCGTCGTCGATCGAACTGTAGAACGGAATGTTGAGCTCTTTCCCCATTTCTTCCCTGAACTTGGCTACCGGCATGGCGGGATCGCCTCTCCAATGGACACCTGTACTGATAAAGTCCAGCAATCCGAGGCGTAGCCATTCGCGTATATCCAGTCCTTTCATCATGTTTTGCTCGACCGTCGGTGCCACACGTGCGGAGAGTAGGATCTTTCTGCCTTGTTTGGCTGAAATTTCATCTACTTTCTGACGGATGTCTTTCACCAACTGTGTCATCAGCGGTGCGTTCTGCGGCCCTGTGCCAGACTTGAAGTAAACGATAAAGCGCATGAAGTCGAGATCGTATCCGTCGATTATGTCGGCGTAATTTTCCAATTGCTCGGAAATAATCGCCAATTTGCGGTCGCGCACTTCCTTTATGGCAAAGTCAAAAGCCCCGCCGCTGTTATAACCTTGTGTCGTGTCGTTCAGCCAGTATTCCGGATGCTGAATCCAGAAATCGGTGTACCAGATCGGACAATGGGTAGTCGTATCATTGAAATGCAAGTCGTTCATCCGGTAAGTGATGAAGGCTTCCATCCCCTTCTCCTTTGCCCTTTTTAAGGTATAAGCGACCAAGTCCGTCCCCTCTTTTTCCAGGTTCAGATGGTTCCGGTAGTATTTTCGGAAAGAGTTGTATTGAGCTGTGTCGCAACCGCAATCCAACGTTCCGTTCAGATCGTCTCCCATCACATGGCCGTATTTGGAACGAACATAGAAGAAATCGCTGCCGGAACACATCATATAGGTCGTGACCTGTGAGTTCGCCACCATATCGACGCAGGAGTCCAAGTCGGCAAGCGTAAGCGGACGATACTTGAACCAGCGGTTTCCTAACAGGTCGGAACCGTCGTTGTTATGAATGATCCGGAATGTCCGTTCGGGAGTCTTTTTTACATCGGGTGCACAGGCAAAGAAAGCCTGTGCACATAAAAGAATCGAGAGATAGTTAATTATAAGTGATTTCATGGTGTGTTGTGTGTTTATTCGACTAATGAGTACGGCTTTTCCTCTGCTGTGAACTGCCTTCTCTTATTGGGGCTTGAAGTCATTTGGAAGACGAGTTCCCCTCCGTTCATGATGTCCTGATGGGTGATGTATGCCTTTTTGTAAGGTTGACCGTTTAGGGTGACAGATTTGATGTAGCGGTTCTTGTCACTGACCTTGTCCGCTCTGACTGTAAATGTTTTTCCGTTTTCCAGGTTTACCTGCATATAGGGCAGGTAAGGAGCTCCGATCACATACTGATCGGTTCCTGGGCATACCGGATAAAAGCCCATGGCTGAGAAGATGTACCAGGCGGACATCTGGCCGCAGTCGTCGTTGCCGCATAAACCGTCGATATTGTTGCGGTACATACGGTTCATGATTTCACGAATCCAGTATTGCGTTTTCCACGGTTCGGTAGTCCAGCTATATAAATAAGGGATATGGTGGCTCGGTTCGTTACCGTGGACATAAGTGCCGAGCAGGCCTTCTCGTGTCACATCTTCGGTCTGGGCGAAGAATTCATCCGGCAGATGCATGGTAAACAAGGAGTCCAGCTTGTTGATAAAACTGCGGTTTCCACCCATCAGGCGAATCAGATCGGACGGAGCCTGCGGAACATAGAAAGAGTAGTTCCAGGCATTTCCCTCGATAAAACCTTGTCCGTGTGTGCTGAGCAGATCGATCTCCTCTTTCCAGCTACCGTCTTTGTAACGCGGACAGGCAAAACCGAGACCGGGTTTGAACACGTTCCGGTAGTAGAGGGCACGTTTCTTGTAAGTATCGGCAATCTGTTTGTCTCCCAGCAAAAGGGCGGTGTGATAGACCGTCCAGTCTTCATAGGCATTCTCCAACGTGATGGAGGCGGAAGTGGGGGATTGGTCGAAAGGGACATATCCTAATTGTTTATACTCATCCGTATGATCATAATAAGGCACGTTTGAACTGCTGACCATCGCTTTGACTGCTTCCTGCTTGTCGATTGGCAAGCCTTTGGTGATGGCATCGGCCAGGACGGAAACCGAGTGATAGCCGATCATGCACCAGTTTTCGTTACCCATATGCGACCAGACCGGCAGCAGATGATGCACGCTTTGGCTGTAATGGGCGAGCATCGACTTTACAAGATTCGTACTGACATCCCGTTTGATGATGTTGAACAGCGGATGTAAAGCCCGGTACGTATCCCAGACTGAAAATACGGTATAGTTTGTAAAGCCCTCGGCCTGGTGGATGTTGTGGTCGATCCCTCGGTATTTCCCGTCTACATCCATATAAACGGACGGGTTGATCATCGTATGGTACAAAGATGTGTAAAGCATGGATAGCTGGTCGTTACTGCCCTCTGCATCGATGACGGATAGTGCGTTCTCCCATTTCCCATTCGTTTCCTGGCGGATCGTGTCAAACGATTTACCGGTAGCCTCTGCTTGCAGGTTCTTTACGGCTCCGTCTGTTCCGACAGCCGAAAGAGCCACTTTGATTTCGAGCGGAGCGCTTCCTTCTTTGAACTCGAAATAGGAAACAACTTTACGTCCTCCGATCTCCGGGAAGTTCTCTGCTGTATTGAAACGCCGGAAACCACCCGGATAGTTGACTTTTTCCCGGTCTGTATATCCGTAACGGGTGACCGGCTGGGAGAACGAGATGGCAAAATAGGTATAGTTTACGCGACTCCATCCGTTGGTAATGCGGTAGCCCGTAACCAAAGTGTCGTTTTCGACCCGGAGGTTTGCCCATAACACCTTGCCATCGTAATTGTAGATACCGTGGTTGAGGTCGAGTATCAGCTGTTTCTTCTGATCGGCCGGATAGGTGTATTTATGAATACCGGTCCGTTCGGTTGCTGTCAGTTGCACTTTGATCTGATCGTCGGTCAGCAACACTTCGTAGTAGCCTGGACGGGATATTTCGGTGTCGTGGCTGAATCGGGAACGATAGCCGCTGTCCGGATTATCAGCCGTACCAGGGTTGATCTGCAATTTTCCGGTGAAGGGCATCAGCAGAATATCACCGAGGTCGGAATGCCCCGTTCCGCTGAAATGGGTATGGCTGAAGCCGACGATGGAACTGTCTTTATGTTGGTAGCCGGCACAGTATTCATACGCGCGAGGCTGATAGACACCGTCGATGTTATGAGGAATGGTATCGGTATCAGGACTTACTTGTACGATACCAAACGGAGCGCAGGCGCCGGGAAATGTATGTCCCATCCCGTTTGTTCCGATGATCGGGTTTACCAGATCGGTCTTTTGTGCCATAATCGGCATGCTCATGTAGGCAAAGGCGACGATCAGTGATTTCATTAGTTTTTGCATATGTGTGTTTTTCTTATTTTCTAGGATGTCCAAAAGTAAGCAAAGTCGCAAATATGCAAATGTATTTTTTGTCGGATTTATTTAGATATTTGGCTAAATGGTGAAAAGCGGACGTTGGTCCTAACCGGCTTGTTTCCCTTGCGGACGCGATTTACCTGTTATGGCCATCAGACTGGCGATTGGAAAATAGATCAGTTTCCTCATGGCAATCACTGTTTTAATTCTTACGAAAATGCGTTTCCTGGTAAGAACAAAAAGGCCGCCTTTTTTTACAGAGGCGGCCTTTCGGATATATGGAATAAGTTTGTTATTACTTAACCAATGCAGCGAATTCGCTGTTAGTTGCATATTTTGCAAATTCCAGGTCGATAGCAGCTTCTTTAGCCATAGCCTTATCAGCAGCGATAGCAGCTTTCAGGTTGCTGATAACTGCGTTAGCGTCGTTTGTACGAGCAGCTACGATAGCTTTCAGGTAAGAAGTTGTAGCGTCGGGTTTAGCAACTGCGTTCAGAGTTTGAGAAGCTTTGCTGTAATCCTTAGTCAGGATCTGAGCCAAAGCAGCGTTGTTAGACTTAACTGAACCGAAAGAGTTGGCAGCCTTAGCCCATTCGCCCTGTTCCAGATACAGAACACCCAGAGCTTCGCCTAATTCAGCAACGCCTGCTGCGCTACCGAACAACTGTTGAGCCTTAGCCTGGTCACCCTTAGTCAGAGCGATCAAACCTAAGTTCATGTTAGCTTCCGGATTAGCTTTTACAGAGTTTGATTTGTTGAACATCTGTTCTGCCTTAGCCAAGTCGCCGGCACGGAATGCCATCATACCGATGTTGTTCCAAGTGCGGTAGCAGTTAGGATACAGTTCAGAAGCTTTTGTATAGATAGCCATCTTTTCTGCGTCGTTGTTAGTCAGAGTAGCAGCATACAGAATTTCTTCGATGTTCAGTTCAGAAGGATTGCTCTTGGCTAATGCGCTGATTTCGTCGTCAGACTTGCCGATGATTTCGATGTTGGCAGTCAAACGAGAACGACGAAGTTGCGGCAAGATTGTTTCTGCCAGATCAGAGTAAACAGCAGAGATATTCTTGATTTCTTTTTCTCTTGTTTCGGGATCCTGGTACATAGAGATAACTCTCAGTACGAGGTCTTTATCTTGCAAGTTAGATGCAGCTACCAATTCTTTGAAGCCTTCCCAGTCCTGAGCAGTGTAACGAGCGTCAACTGGAGCGTCAACCTTCATCTTCTTCAATTCTTTAGACAGGTATTTGCTTGTGTTGCCTTCACGTCTTTCAGCCAAGCCAGTGTTCAGTTTAACACCACCATCAGGAGAAGCGTAAGCAGAGATTTCGATTGCTACGTTCTGGTTAGGAGCTTCGTCTGCATTCTTAACAAGTTCTTTCCATTCTTTGATTGCGTCAGAGTTCAACTCTTGAGCACGCAGGTTAGCCTGTTGGATAAGGAACATGATGTTTGCGTCGTGAGCTTCTTTGATGATACGTTGGAATTTGTCTGCTGCAATAGCTGCATTAGCAGTAGCTGCGTCAGCCAGTTCGGATGTAGCGATCACACCTTCTCCGATTTTTACATCCGGCAATTTAACTGTCTTGTTCTTGATCTTTGCGTCGAAAGTCAGATACAATTCAGATTTCTTCATTTCCGGTTTGTAAGTGAAAGCAGATTTCATGGTTACGTTAGCACCTTCTTTCTGTGGGATAACTTGGTTGTTGCCCTTTACTTTTTCACCTTGGTAAGTGTAAGATGTTCCCCATGCTTCACCACCGGCATAACGAAGAACCGGAGTCACAGTTACAACTGCTTTTTTGTTGAACCATTTTGCAGGGAATGTGGCATTAATAGTCACAGGAACTTTGCCTCCGATGGCCTCAAGCGGCTGCGGTTCAGCTTTGATGTACTCTTCAGCTAACGGTTTCAACTTGTTTGAACAAGAAGAAAAAGTCAGAATTGCTGCCAATACGAGGAAAGGCATTAAATACTTTTTGTTCATAATTTGATGTAAGTTTAAAATGTTACTATGTTTATATATTCACTTTCAAATATCCCTTAGCCATCAAAGTGCAAAACTAAAGCATTTTTTTGTTATGAAGAGCAAACAAGAGATAAAATCTTTCCAATTAATACTTATTAATGAATCTTGTCTCCATTTTTTTCAGTCTGATGTCAAAACAGATAGGAAATGAATCCGGTGAATCCTTTCGGATTTTGTCTAACCCTTATTGTCAAATTTTAATCAAAACAGGGCTTTTTGAGTATAAAGTTTGTTATTGTAAACAATTTTCACAATATATATGCCGGCCGGGATCGAACCAATCGGCAAGGTCGTTTGTTGCCCGGTGATGGAATAATTGCGTATAGCCTTTCCTGTGAGCGAAACGAAGGTGAGGGAGGCCCGGCTGACGGGAACTGCAAAGTCGATGTGGATCGTATGCCGGTATCTGTCGACAGACAGGCTGACATCCGTTGCCGCTTCTATGTGCTCGTTGGCCGTTCCGCTTCCTTCGTTCGGATCCATTCCGTTGCAACTGCGAGCTGTTACTCCGATAGGATCGAGCCAGTATTTGAGCTGCTTGCTACTATCGGCCGGTTCGGACCAGCTTTTTTGTATGGAGAAAAAGAAGTCTTCGACCGGATTGAGACAGCTGGAAGCACCGCCTGTCAAGCCTCCGATGATCCGGTTGTCGCTATCAAAAAGGGGAGAACCGGACGAGCCTCCGGCTGTACATCCTGTCGCCCAACGGGCTACCTTCCAGTGTGAATTTTCATTGAAGTCGGTAACCTGTATTTTATAGGTCGTCAGCTCTACGTTTCCTTCGGCGAGGTTAAGCCTCTTGAGCGATCCACCCGGATGGTGGATACACGTATAAGGAGCTGTCCCCGCATCCAGAGCGTTCCAGCCGGCATAATAGGCTCGGTAATCGGCGGGTGGTGTGTCCTGCAATTCCAGTAATGCCATATCCGTTGATTCATTCACAGCCCGGAAATGGGCCGAAGCGATTGTCTGGTCAGTACGTCCAGGTTCAACCGGACTGCATTGGGGGCTGTTGTAATTGAAGTAACAGACAATATTGCCTGCCACCTCTTCATAATCTGGGTTTTTGATCTGGAACTGGTTATTCAAGCAATGCGAGGCTGTAAGGAGGTAAGGTTTTCCGTCGTTAGCCGTGTTGTTGACAAGCGTTCCCGTGCAACCGGTCGTCCCGTTGATAATCATCAGGACTACGCTGCGTTCGATAGCGTCGTAACGGGTTGTCGAATCCTGGTAGCAGGCGATGACCGGCATACATCTGAAAGCCGCAAAGTCGGGCTGCGGTTCCGAGAGTCTGAGGTTTCGATAGCCGTGGTTCACCTCGCCGACCGCGAGTTTTCCAGAGAAAGCGGTTTTCGCCGGTTCTTGGTATTCGATGATCAACTCGTCTCCCTGGATCGAGGCCACGGGCAGAATACCACGTTCCGAATTGTTCAGGTGGTTGAACGAGCCCAAGACTTCCGATTGGTCGCTATTGTACAGGAATACGCGTGCGCCTTCGGGCAGATGGTATTTACTGAACATTATATTGAGGGAGAGCGCACCTTCGGAACGTATCCCGAGTCGCCAGACCTTTGTCCCGTCGGACAGGGTGAAATGGACTCCGGAATTCTCCGGCGTATAGTCTGTCACGAACTTATAGGCAAAGCGGAATCCATTCCGTAGGCCGGTTGCTTCTAGCGAATCGAGCCGGAGCTGTTCCGCCAGGTCGAATGGGGGCATTGTAATAAACATATCCTCTGTCAGGCTTTTGGTGGCCGTGAGAGGGAGTGGCTGTCCTCCGTGACTGATCTGTGCCTTGACGGAAACACCGAGAAACAGGCATAATCCGAAATATATTATAATAATAAGATGCTTTGCCATAATAGCGACAAATATACGATTTTAGGAAAATAATCAGCTATTTCAGATTCATTTTAAAATTGCTCCTGATATTTGTCCTGTCAAAAGATTAGACAGATAAAAAGTAGAACTATAAAAGATGAATGAAATGAAGAAAATTTTAGCACTGTTAGTTTGCCTGCTTACCATAAGTACGGGCGTTCGCGCGGACGATGACCGTCCGGTTCGTTTCGACCAGCTGCCCGCTAAGGCACAGGCATATGTAAAGAAATATTTCCCACAGGAAAAGGTGGCGCTGGCAAAGATGGAAAAGGATTTTTTCGACAAGAAGTATGAAGTGATTTTTGCCAACAGCAGCAAAGTGGAGTTCTTTAAGGACGGAACTTGGAAAGAAGTGGATTGCAAGTATTCCACTGTTCCCGAAGCTGTCATTCCCGAAGCCATCCTACGCTATGTAAAGGCTACTTATCCCGATCATAAGGTCGTTAAGATCGAAAAGGAAGACCGGGGGTATGAGGCGAAACTTGCCAACGGTATGAAGCTGGAGTTTGACAATAAGTTTAACTTGATAGATATAGACAATTAATTAAGAACCGATTTTAAATAGAAATGGTATGATTAAAAATGTATTTTTACTTGCGGCACTATCTCTGTGCCTGTTCCAAAGTTGTGACAATGATGATAACGAACCGGTTTCCGGTTATGTGAGTGCCGAAACCAAAGCTGCTTTTGACGAAAAATATCCTGCGGCAAAAGATGTGGAGTGGGAGACGCGTAACGATTATTTGATTGTGGATTTCAAACAAGATAAAGTAGAGAAGGAAGCTTGGTTCGACAATAGCGGAACTTGGTATATGACGGAAACGGATATCCCTTTTGCACAGCTTCCCGATGCGGTGAAGACTGCTTTCCAGCAAGGTGAATATTCGACTTGGAAAGTGGACGATGTGGATATGATCGAACGCCGGGATGTCGAGACCGTCTATGTGATCGAGACGGAACAGGGCAATAGTGAGGTGGATCTTTATTATTCTCCGGACGGTATCTTGGTGAAAACCGTTCTCGATGCGGGTGGGAACGATGGATATGAAGATTTCATCCCGTCACAGCCTTCCTCTTCCGTAGATGCTTATGTCAAAGAACATTATCCTTCTGCCCGTATCTTGGATATCGACCGGGAAAAAGGTGTTACGGAAGTTGAAATATTGGATGGAACAGTTTGCCGCGAACTCCTGTTCGACGATGGAGGCGCTTGGATGCAGACTAAAACGGAACTTCGTATTACAGCGCTGCCGGACGCGGTAATGGCTGCTATCAAGGCTTCGCAATATGCAACCTATAGGATCGACGATGCTGATTTCATCGAGACTCTGACTGGCGAATGGTATCTCGTTGAACTAGAATCCGGCAAGCAGGAAGTGAAACTTCGCATAGACGCTACCGGAAAGATATTGTAGAAACCTACCGTTATCGCTTTCAGGTTCGTGAGAGAAAATTGGACATGGTATCCGGTATATCGGAGATAATCCGGCTTTGTTTTCCAGCCACCAAACAGGTGATAGCCCGTTCCCATGTCCAAAACTTAGTATTTGCAGTCGTG